>CEOF01075353.1_pt1 | contig 21947 bp, 28 predicted proteins | sample 361311 | NCBI WGS metagenome assembly CEOF01 (sample SAMEA2619667, study PRJEB7988) | marine metagenome | biome: marine biome (ENVO:00000447); feature: surface water layer (ENVO:00002042); material: "saline water (ENVO:00002010), including plankton (ENVO:xxxxxxxx)" | depth 5 m
CGGGCTATGTCTCCCAACACCCGTACGCGTCGATGGCTAGGAGGTCCTTTACACCCCCTACGACCTGATACGCCGCAGACCCATCCTATGCCGTAATCTTTGAACCACACACCGTTCCAGGCGTTGTGATCTATCCGGTATTATTCTCAGTTTCCCGAGGTTATTCCAGAGCATAGGGCAGGTTATCCACGTGTTACTGAGCAGTTCGCAAAGAATCTAATTTCTTTCTACTCGCATGGCTTAATCGAACTCCAAAAGCGGTCGCCTCTGGCAGGATCAACCAGATTTCTCTTGTAATGATCCTTAGGCTACTTGTCGCTGAAATTCATTTGAATTTGCTGTCCTAAAAAAATTGGCGAGAAAATAATGCACTTGAGCTTCTTGCACAAAATACGTCATAATCTCGATCACCTACCTGACTTTGAGCGATCTTCCGTGGGTGGAAGGTTTCTCAAAATCGCAATCTCTTCGGCTTCACGTATCGAGAGGATGGCGGCTGTCACAGTCCGAGGACTCTGCCGCCAACGCCGTTCTCAACAACGCAAGCAACTCCCCGACTAACCTCCCATATATCAATATACCCTACCGACAAGATACATGAAATGACTTACTGCAAAGCCATTTCTCTAATTATCAGAACGATTTTCTATGAGATAAAAATTGTTATTTTTTTGATTGATTTTTGATTTCGATTCACTGCGACCTATGTCAAAATTAATACTAGCAAAAAATAAGGATTTACTGAATTAATATATGGAAATTATACCCTTCATCAAACTGAATAAGCCAATGTTTGGGCTTAAACTAATACGATTACTCAGCACCAAAGAATTGCCTAATCATTGGATGCATTTCCATGGCTTGTTCTTTCTGGATCTGTTCATAAGTACGCAGAATAATACCTACTGCCAGCAATAGACCTGTACCAGTAGCATTACCTACCGTTCCAAGTAAATCAGCACCTGCTGCAAGTAAACCTACAAACGCACCTGAGAAATAAGTCACAGGAGGGATATAATTCTCAAGGATCTTTTCAAGAACCTTTGGATTTTTCCTAAATCCAGGTATTTGCATACCAGTTCTCTCAATTTGCTTAGCTACATCCTTTGTACCCATATTCGTGGTATCAATCCAAAATTTAGCAAATATCATTGAACCTACCGTCATTAATACGACATAGAATAATACGTGAACCATGATTTGAGTTAGGCTATGACCAAAAGCGTCACCTTGCTGGTTTAGCAGCGGTAGTAACCAGTCATTAACCCCATTCACCATACTAGCATACCATGCAAATCCGCCCGAAGCTGTCGTCTGACCTTGTTCATAAGTTCCAATATATTTGGAAAGCGATGCCGCACCATCCCGACCTAATAGAGGAGTTTGGGATAACGTTGGATGACTCCAGAATAGCAAAGTGAACATATTGATGTTAGCTAGTAAAGCAGCCATCAAAATAACTGGAATATTAGATGCATAAACTAGACGAATCGGATATTTCCCTCTGTGTCCTCGAACTTTACCGTGGGTTAACGGCAACTCAAGTTTACTTGATTCAGCATATGCTACAACTAAGAATACAACAATGGATGAGAATAACGCAGCCATCGGATTAACGTGCGTCAGTAATATCGTTTCAAAACCATTACTCGATATCATTTCATAATTCGTCGCTTCCCTGAACATGTAAAATATCATCGGTAATGTACCTGAAGGTGGATTGCTTAACGAGTATCCTAGTCCCTTAGTTACAGGCAATGGTGATAAGGTTCCCACGAATGTTGATTGTGCAACTCCTGCAGCAATAAATAGTGACATACCTGAACCAATACCCCACTTGCTTACCAATTCATCAAGCAAGAATACAAGATAAGAACCTGCGAATAGTTGAGCGACAATTACGAAATTAGCCCAACCGATACCATATGAATCAATTAGGAACTCTTGAGGGTCCAAGAAACCATAGGTTTGCGGTATAGATTCGATAGGAATCATAATCAAAACTAATAATTTTTGAACACCTTGGTACATAGCTTTGTCTTCGGAATTACTCAAGTCTAAACGAATAATCTTAGCACCTGCGAAAAGTTGCATAATAATTGATCCTGTAACAATTGGTCCAATACCAAGATGCATTATCGTACCAGATGCTCCAGCCATAATCGACCTAAATCCACTAAACAAGTCAAGAGCTTGTCCGGAAAGTCCGTATAGCATTACGTTGGTCATAGCGAAGTAAATAATCAAAACAAATGTAGTTGTCCACATTTTTTCATTGAATCTGACGTGTCTTTCAGGCTTAGTAATAGTTGGATAAACATCTACGAATCTACTGAGAGCGTACAGTCTACTACTCTTATCACCGCTCCACATGAAACATGTAATAATAGCAGCAGCAGCAAATCCTAATAGAACAATTCCTACTAAGAAGAAACCTACTCCTTCATCATATCCACCCCAAGCATTTGGTCTAACATACCATACAGCGATGGAAGTAAGTGCTAACCAACCTATCAATTTACCATATCTGCCAATAACAGGAGCGTCTTTCAAACCCTCTGGTAAATCTCTTTGGAAACACCACATCAAATAGGCAACATATATCACTGATAAAACCAAACCAAATTGTGCTGCAGCCATCTGTTCGGAAGTACCGCTAAGCTCATCTGATTGCCAGTAAATTAGTAGACCAAAGTACAATGCACCAGTAAGTGCAATTGCCCAAGGAATTGGCTTATGTTTCATATTAAATCACCTTTCAAAGTTCACTCTTCTTCCCATTCACCAAATTCATCATCACCGCTAGTTTCTACTGATCCACCAGCAGCACTAACTTTTTCTGATGCCTTGGCACTAGATTCTGATACAATAACGGTTAGAGCAGAAGATATTCTTCCGCTGCCTAAGAGTTTATCAATTCCTAATTCTGTTAAATTCAATGTGTCTTTTCCGTCTGCCATTTCTTCAAGTTGACCTACGTTGACTGTTATGTTGACATTTCTCAAAGTAGGATGTCGATTGAATCCATGCATACCCCAATGATTTGGCATATACTTAATTCGAGTCATGACTCTATGCTTATTAATACCAGCATTACCACGACCTCCTCTCTTTCCAGCACCACGTCCGGCTTTCTTACCACGTCCATGGTATCTGTTTCTTCCACGATGTTTGTTAGCTTTAGTACCCATCATATCACCTCAAATCATTCGCTCTACTAGAGCGTCTATCTTATCTCCTCTTGAACCAAGCGCTCCACCGAGAACGAAAGGTCGCTTTATTCCACCCCAGCCTTTAGTGCCACGAGGTGGATGAAGTCGGAAAACTCTCTTCAACCCAGGAATTTGCTTAACCGTAGCATCATTAGTAGCTATTGCTTTGGCAAACTCTCCGATATTCTTGAAATCTGAATTATCCTTGACAAGGTCGTCAGTCAAAGGACTATCACCCGACATTCTACCTCTTTGAGAAAGCATTTTTTCGATTAAATCTTCTGTGGCTTCTCCCCAAGTGATGTAATCTTTGGCCTTTTGAAGCATACCACGGTATTGATCATTTTCTGGAATGATAACCGCATGATTTACTTTAGTCAAATTAAGGTAATCCATTGTCTCTCTGATTGAGCGCTCAACACCTACGTTACTTCTAACTCTTACAACTATCCAACTCATTCCATCTTCCTCCCTTTGTGAATATATAGCCTCTCTTTTTGCTCATTGGAAATTCGAGTCGAATTGAGGTTTTTCAAAGCATTGAATGTTGCGGCTGCATAATTGATTGTGGTTCGAGTTTGACCCTTAGTTCTAGATAGAACGTCAGTAATTCCTGCAAGGTCTAGAACTTTCTTTCCTGTTTCACCAATAACCAATCCTTTACCCTTAGCAGCAGGCATCAAAGTTACTCTAGTGGAAGCAGAACGACCATTGATTTTAATTGGTACTGAAGTTCCTGGACCGGTAGATGATTCCCATGAACCATTTCCTCTTTGTATTGAAATTATGTTTAACTTTGCTGCAGTAATAGCCTTACGAATAGCCATTGAAACATCCTTTGCTTTGGCCATTCCTAGGCCGATATATCCATCACGGTTACCTACACATGCCATAACATTGAATCTTGGTCTTCGGCCACTGTCAGTCATTCTTTGAACCATATTGACCTTGATTATATCATCTTCAAGATTCGGAATTAGTGCGTCGACTACTTCAACTTCTCTAATTGGAAGTCTAGAAGCCAAAGCTTGTTCGAAAGTTACGATTTTTCCTGCCATAACAGCGTTACCTAATCTTGTCTTTGGAGTCCACTTCCTTAGAGCCATGATAGGGTCATCTTGGTTACGTCTACGTCTACGAGGATCTCCTCCAGAAGTATCTTCTGATTCTTCAGGATTAAATGCTTGAATTAGACCTGGCGCCATTTGTTGATTTTCTTCGTCGCTCATTAGTATGCCCCCTCTATTTTCTTCTTAGTTGATTCAACTGCTGCTGATACATCATCGTTTATGTGTGAACCGTTAATTCTCTCATCACTAGGTAGAACTTCTTCACCGTGAGGAATATCCATTCCTGCATCAATCATCCCTTTGAGAGCAGAAAATACTCTGCCACCAGGGGTACTACCTGCAAGTCCTATATCGAGAACTGCTTCTTTGCAACCCATTGATAGAGATGCTTTACCAATAGCAAATCCTGTTAGATAACAAGCAGGGACTGATTTTTGTGAGAATCCTTCAGGCCAACCATATTTCTTAGTGAGATCTGAACCTGTGACAGTTGCTTTAACTAAATCGCCGTGAGCTGCCCAATCTACAATTTGGCATGTCACTCTAGTGTTAGAAACTCTAACAACTGCTCTTGGTTTGTCACCACGAAGCAGTTTCAGTCTTCTGCGATAGTCAGTTAAACCTGCTTTTCTTCTTCTAAAAATTGATCTTCTACGAGTACCTTGCATCACTCATCGCCTCCTTTGAGTTGAATTCCTTCGATTGTCATTTGTGAGTGCATGTGTGCAATTGAACGGTATGAACCACCTTTAGCCTTCAAGTAATATCTACGATATTGGGATCTATCAATTGTTTCATCGTCTCTTAATTCCTTCAAAATACGTCTTTGAGATCTAATTGTTCTCATCCAACGATTCTTTCTTGGATTTCTAGCATTAGCAGAACCTGCTCTCTTCCCTTGGCCTTTTCTTCGACCTTTTCTCTTCTGTTCCAAACGGATTCTAGCTCTTGCTCTAGATGTACCCTTGATAGGTTTTGCTCGAATCCACCCTTCGTCGATGAATTCTCTTATATCATCGGTTTGAACTGCTGAAGCAACTTGGTCAACATAATCTGGATTAACCCAAACTCTGTTTACACCACACTTCAAGATTCTAGCTGCTAGACGCTTTTGATTAGTAATCTGCATCAGATATCCCTCCTTCGGTTTAGGACACGGATACCTAACTCATCAGCACGAGAATAAATTTGTTCTCTCTTTCTTCCCCCAACACTTCGGCCAACTCTTGCTGCCTCAGTTTCTGGGTCAATATTATCTAAGTCTGTAGTATTCTGAACCATAACTTCTCTAAATCCAGATGGATGAAGCCCTCTAGCTGCTGCCACTTTACCATGACCAACACGAACAAGGGAACTTCTATATTTGTAGTTTCTACGTTGCTTGCTGTCCATTCCGTGAGGAGCTCTCCATCCAGAACGAGATAGACGCTTGTATCTAAACCACTCAGTTCTTCTAAACGATGGAGTCTTTTTCTTCTGCTCTTGACGAAGTGCCAATGCAGCTTTCATATCATCTGAAAGTACCGGCTTCTGTTTGGCCACATGACCTTCATCTTCTTCCTCATCCCAGTCATCATCGTCATCCCAGTTGTCATCTTCTTCATCGAAATCTTCTTCATTCGATTCTTCAACAACATCTTCAACAACTTCCGATTCCTCTTCTTGGTTAGATTGAGATAGTCTCTCAATAAGATCGGCTTTCTTACCAGAAACTGGTAAACCTTCCTCTTTAAGTAACGCCTTAAGTTCAGCAACAGTCATATCTTCATAATTATCTGACATCTAAATCACTCCTTTCCTACGAGATAAATTCCATCTTGGAATACACGGCGATCTCGATTTTTGACCGTTACACATCTTTCGATATTAGCTGCAGTTTGACCAACGTTTTCCTTGTCGATTCCTGAAACAACAACATCTGTCTTATTACTGACTTTGACTTCTACTCCTTGAAGAATATCTGCAGTTCTAGGAACTTTTTCTCCGAAATAATTGTTTACAACGAATTTATTTCCTTTAACCGCTAGAGTCATTGGGAAGTGAGAATATACTGCTTTAAGATTATATGTGAATCCATCAGTAACTCCTCTAACCATATTGTTTAGATGAGCATTCCATGTTCCTGCAAGAGCCTTCATCTTTCTACGAGGCATATCTGTTCTTACAATCAAACTTCCACCTTCTTGGAAAAGATCGATGTTTGAATTAACAAATTGCCTAGATAAGGACCCTTTAGAGCCCTGAATAGATACGACGCCATCTTCACTAAGAGATGCTGTTACACCCTCAGGGATGGTTACGGAATGTTCGATTCTGTCGATTTTTACCATTTTCAATCACCTCAATATACGTAAGCCAGTAGCTTACCACCAATTCTTGCATCTTTTGCATCATAGTGATGCATAACTCCTGAGTTAGTAGTTAGAATCAGCAAGCCAAAATCTTGAGCAGGAAGGTATCGTGTTTCCCATTGCTCATATTCTTGCCTTCTAACACTGTGACGAGGTTTTACAGTACCACAACGGTTTATGGCACCTCTTAATTCAACACTATAACTGCCACCTCGGCCATCTTCAGTCTTTTCGATATTTCCTACATAGCCCGATTTTTGCATAATTTCTAGGACATTTCCTAGTAGCTTAGAAGCCGGGATAAGTTCAACATTGAGCTTACCTGCTTGTTCAGCATTATACATCTTAACTAGAGCATCATTTAATGGATCAATTTGCATATCTTTTCCCTCCTCAACTCATTTTCTTAAACCCTATTTCAGGGGCTACATCTCTAAAGCATTGACGGCAAAGACGAAGTCCGTGTCTACGAATCATTCCTCTTTTACGTCCACATCTGCGACATCCTAACGTTCTTCCAATTCTTTCACCATGATCTCTTGCCATCTTCACTCCTCCAAAATTGTGATGTTGAAATTATCTTTGAACCACTCACGGGATTCATCTGCTGTAATTCTATGACTTAGTGCCACTTTACCCTTAGCTCTTCTACGACGACTAACTCTGTGCCCAGGTCTTTCCAAGACTACATTGATGTCCATACCGTAAATACCGATATCCGGATCATACTTTTGACCTGGGAAATCAGTGTAATCTCTTACACCAAAAGATAGGTTTCCTTCCCTGTCAAAATTCCATGATGGAATTACATTTTCTCTACATGAAAAAGCATCGGTTAAGAATTGAGTAATTTTTCCGGAGTCTCTAATTGTTGCTTTACAACCAATTGGTGCTCCCAATCTAACTTTGAGGTCACGATTCTGGATTTTACCAACAGTCCTCTGTGGTTTTACACCAGTGACCATCTCCAGAACACTCTCGGCGTTGACAAGCCTGTCACCGCCTTCACCAACACCAATGTTGATACTAACCTTGGTAATTCTTGGTTCCATCATTGGATTAACTGAATCACTCATTCAACCACCTCAGTAGAAGGTAACTTCTCATCTCCAACAGCAAATACGTTTGAAACAACTGTGCCGAATTCAGTGAATTGTACTTCATTAGGCATACTTGATCTCTTTACAATATACTCTTTTACATCTGCAAATTCACCAACGTGAGCACCACCTGTCAAATAACAACGGGTTCCTTCAGCGAATCTAATATGCTTCTTAATTTCTTGAGATGGTAAAGATAAAACTAATGAATCTCCAGTGCTGTATTCATTTGAATCATCAACTAAGATATTTCTACCATCATGAAGATTCAGTTGTGTTCTTCCACCCTTGACTGTGGTTTTACCATTAATTCGGCAAACCTTGGTTTCAGCCTCTTTCTTCGAAATTATACGGTATCGAAGTCTACCTTTTCGGTCCAGAACACATCTATAGTGTTCTTCGCCTAGAGTTAGAACATCCATGAATCCGATACCTCTTCTGGCATCTTTGCAAACTCTACCATCGACAGAAGCTAGATTATTATGAAGAATGTGTCTAACTTCTCTAGTAGATTTTGCATAGCCAAGGACATCACGAATAACAACATTCAATGGCATACATAATTCAAGAGAATGAGCACCTGGTGCTGCACGCGTTACCCAAATAGAGGTCTTACGTGTGAGTGGCCAACTTCTTGGCATTGCTAGACGTTTCAAGTGATTACTACTACCCATTATTTTCAACTCCTGTTTCCGGTTAATTGCTGAATTCGCAATTTGTCGGTTTCGTCAATCTTGACTACAACGACATTTGAGGCATGTACCGGTATTGCCTCTTCTTTATTGTCAGATTTGCTAGCTTTAGCACCTTCAATGAACAGACGTCCATTTTCTGAATCGATTCTAATTACTGAGCCCGACAATGGGTCAGCATTTCTCTTTCCACCATGTCTTTTTCCACCATTAGAAAGATCTCCGCGAATAACTTTGACGGTATCTCCAACTCTAACAGTTACAGTCCTAACTCCGTCAAAACGGGAATCTGGCTTATCTAAAAGAAGGCGGGCTGACAATCTTTTGCGCTTTTCATGCATAGGTGCATTGAAATAGGCTTTTCTTTGCTTTCCTGGTTTCATACTCTTTACCATTAAATCACCTCAAACAATCTGTTTTGCATTAGCTGCAATACGAGGCCAGCGCTCTGCTGCCTCACGTGAAACTGGTCCTTTGATATCTGAACCTTGAACATCACCTTTCTCGTTTGTAATAACACATGCATTGTCTGCAAATTGAACCCATGTACCATCGACTCTTCTAAAAGGTCTTTTTTGACGGATAATAACTGCATTAAACATTTGTCTTCGAGTCTCAGGAGTCCCTTTCTTAACCGAAACCTTAGCGACATCACCTACTCCACCAGCAGGGTATCTCCTCATGGTTCCACCCAACTTTAGAATATTCAATATTTGAACGATTTTAGCACCAGTATTATCTGCGACAGTTAGACGTGCAGAGGTAGGTAAACCGCGAGTCTGCTTTCCTGCTAATCCACGCATTAAGCCTCACCTCCATCTATCTCTATAACACAAAATGAGACTGTTTTTGAAAGAGGTCTGCATTCCATGACTTTGACTGAGTCACCGATTTCTACATTTCCAATACATGATGGAAGATGTGCTGATAGTACTCCAGTTCTCTTTTCAAAACGTTCATACTTTTGCATATATCTTACATTATGTCTCTCAATGGTGATGGTTTTTTGCATTCCTAAACTGGATACCGTTCCTTCCAGAACTTGTCCTCTCAGACGTAGTGTTCCGTAAAACGGGCAATTTTCATCTCCATCCCACTCTCCAGTAGGGGGTTTCACATCTATTCCTATGTCTCGCATAGTATCAGGCCATCCTATATTTTCGGTGGGTTCGGTTTTCTGGACGTTGTCCCACTAACGCCCCATCAATGATAACATCGCTGTTATCAATAGTGAATTTAATACTAGACTTTCCAAAAATAACCTCATTACCATCTTCTAGAAGTTTGATGGTGTTTTTGGTTTCATCAATAACCAATCCTTGTCGGTTAACTAGAGTTGAATCTGGTGAAGAAACAACTTTCAGTTGTCCTCCAAGCCAATTAGAATTGTAAATATTCATATCATCGCACCTCCACATTGAATCCATTATTCTTTAGAACACCGGCAGCCTTTTTCTTGTGATCTCCTTGTAATTCGATTGTTCTTCCTTTTACTGTTCCGCCTGCTGCACATTTATTTTTCAGTAATTTTGCTAATTGATTAATATCTATTGCTGAGTCCTCTAATCCTTCTACTTTAGTAACTATTTTTCCATATCTTCTTCTGTCTGTTGAAAGTATTGCGCATTGTTGTTCTTTGGCTATTTCTTGGCATATGCAAAGTTCATTAGGTAAACTACAATCTTTGCAAATTCCGCTCATAATTACTCTTCTCCTTAAATTTAATTTTCTCTCATATGTGTCTTAAGACGAGCAATGCTTCTACGAGTTGCCTTGTAAGCACCTATACTAGATGGCGTACCACCAAGCGCTTTTTCGGCACGTAATTGAAGAAGTTCTTCTTGAAGTTCTAGAAGTCTTGCTTCACGAGCCTCTTTACTCATTGAGGAAATATCTCTGTTGGATACGTGGCTCATTCGCTAGCCTCCTCGACAACATCTACTTCACCAGTCTCTTGTTCTGAACGAATTCTAAGTTCTTCTTCAGAATAGATACTAATTTCATGAGGTAGTTTGATTCCTTTACGCATGATTTGGACTGTTACTCCAATAGTTCCTAGTTTCTTAATGGCAACGGCATATCCTTTATCCATAAATTCCAATGCTGTTTCGCCACAATACTTGACGTGACCTAAGATGAATTTTTGAGTCCTATTTCTTGAACCAGTCAATTTACCAGCTACAGTAACAATAACTCCTCTGGCACCAGATTCCATAATGTTAACTGCAGCACTCGCCCCAGCTCTTCTGTAATACCATCCTCTTTCAAGAGCAGATGCTATCTTATTTGCCATAACTTGGGCATTTAGAGTTGGATCTTCTTTCGGGTCAAGATCTTCAAAACCAACGACTGAAAGCCCTGGGTTATGGATTTCGAACTCTTCTTCGAGACGCTTTTGTAAGTCGTTGATGATTTTTCCTTTCCTACCAATTACTCTTCCTGGCCTTTCCGCTAGGATTTTGACACTTGTTCCACTAGGAGTTCTATTGATAGTTAATCCACCAAATCCGGAACCCTTGGTATTATCCATAAGGAATTCTTTAACTAACTGGCGTTCAACATTTCTGTTTACAATTGTCCTAAGTATACTTCGTTTTCCACTCATAATAATCACCTCAGAAATCGTCCTCCAATTCATCTTCTACAGTATTGAAATCTTCTAGGAAAATTTCTAGGTTAACTTGATAGTGGTTAGAAGGGGTTGCACGTCCTCTTGCACGAGGGATCCAACCTTTCCTAATTTGTCCACGGTGAGCAGCAATGTGAGTAATCTCCATTTCTTCAGCATCGATATCTTCGTATTGGTGTCTGGCATTGTCCATAGCACTCTCAATCAATTTGATGATCTCTCTAGATGCTTTTACAGGATATCTTCCAGGTCCAACTCCACCTTTTCTGTGACCGACCATAGACGGTCCTGAACGCTTTCTCTTCTTGTTTCCACTTCCTAGACGGAAAGGAACCGCTGGAGCCTTTCTACGAATATCAGCTCTGTCTGAATCAATTTTTAGAACATCATTCAGGTATGATATAGCTTTACCAGCAGTCATATTCTTTACGAACCTGCATATCTCAAAGCAGTGCTTGACGTGCATGTCTACATTTACTGCGCGTGCAGTTGCAATGCGACTACCTTGAAGTAACTGAGTAAATCCTTTTTGAGGTAACTGACGACGTTTTGTTCGCCTATCCATTTGACTTTGTTTTACCATATTATTCACCTCACTTCAATGCTACGTGCTTAGAGGAACGGGTTGCTCCTACACCAGGTCCGCTGTGAGCAACTCCTCGGCGAGTAATTGCAAACTCACCTAGGTAATGCCCAATCATTTCTGGCTTAATATCAATTTCAACGAAATTTTGTCCGTTGTAAATAGCGATTCTTTTTCCTACGAATTCAGGTAGAATTGGCATATCTCTTCTGTGAGTGCGAACCGTTCTACCAGAATTTCTTCGCATTCTTTCTAGGAAATGTTCATTTTCAGTTGAAAGACCACGGCCTATGCTTCTTCTGGATCTTGACGGTAATAATTCAATCACTGATTCACCTTCAGAATCTTCAGAAGGCCATAGAGGCATTCCTGATAATTCATCCATAGTGTAACCGCGGTATGTGAATTCTTTCTTTACACGGCCAGTAGTGGTAGACAAACGCTTACGTGCCTTTCTTCGACTTGCCTTAGGGGTCATAAACGACTTCTTCTTCTTTCGTGCCATACATAATCACCTCAAATCTTCTTTCCGCGACCTCTTCCAGTACGCCTTGGAGCAATAATCCCAACCTTAGCACCCGGTGGAGTACCACGAGCTACAGAGTTAGGACCGTGAACAGCTTGGTGATTACCACCGCCATGCGGGTGGTCAACAGGATTCATTGCGACACCACTAACGTGAGGATACAATTTTCCTCTTGCTTTAGCCTTGTAATAAGCAGCACCAGCGGTTCTTAGAGGCATTTCATCTCTACCATGTCCTGCAAGAACTCCAATAGTAGCTCTGCAATTGACAGAAAGTTCCTTCAAAGCACCAGATGGCATTCTTATACGAACTTTATCTCCGATTCTTGCTTCAACATAGCATGAATTACCTGCTGATCGAGCTACTTTACCACCATCTCCTGGTCTAAGTTCAAGATTATTGATTGCAGTTCCTTCAGGAATATTACCTATAGAAGTAATATTTCCTGGTCTCAGTGAAACATTGTCTCCAATTGCAACTTTACTTCCAATTGAAATTCCTTCGGTTGCAACCACTAAAGTTGAGTCCCCGTCAGGTAAATTGATTCTAGCCAAAGGTGCTGAGTGAACTGGGCTATGGATCAAATCTGAAACTTCACCCACTATATCATTTGAACGAGGCATCTTATTAGCCCCTGGGAATCTATGGCTAGCGACACGATATCGTGGCGATGAACCTTTTCTCTGTGCACGTATTCTCTTACCCATAGTATCTCACCTCAGAATGCTCCTAGACGCATTGCAGCGTCTTCTGCATCATATCCTTCCGCAAGCTTGACAGATGCATGCTTGCCATGCTTAGTGTTACGAACATTTACTTTAGCAACTTCAACTTCGAATATAGTCTTAATAGCATCAGCAATTTGTTGCTTAGATGCACTACGTCGAACCAAGAATTCTAATCTTTGTTCAGTGGAACGGGCTTCCATAGATTTCTCAGTAAGCCATGGTTGAATAATTATATCATATGCATTCATAATATCGCCTCAGTTAAGTGCCTCCACAGCAGATTTTGTAAAAACTGTGAGGCGACCTATGTCTCCACCTGGTGCCAAATCTTCAGCATTTAGATCCTTAGCAGCAACGACATCTACGCCAGGTAAATTTCTCGCCGCTTGAGCCAATCCAGATTTTGTTTTTACAACTAAAAGAACAGATTTTGGAGTCTTGTGAACTCTACCTCTCATTGTGGCTTTACCAGCACGGATTTTACGACCGTCACGGGCTCTCTTCAAATCATCACCCAAACCAAGTTCATTGAATATAGCAAGAACCTTACGGGTTGCAGAACCATGATTGAATGTTTCAATATCAAATTCAGTTGATTTACCATCTTTAACTTCAACATAGTTTCCTAAAACAATAGGAAGGGAAGAAATTTCTTCGGAAATCTTGTGACCTCTGGAACTTACTGTCTCAATATCAGTAGTTGCTGAAAGAGCTGAGTCTCTAGCAATTCTCCTTTCTTTTGAATTTAGTTTCCTAGTCCAATCTTTTTCGACTTTAGGACCATGTGCTCTTCTACCACCCAAAGTGTGAGGGTTTTGAGCAGCTCGGCGTTGACCGGTCCTTCTCATAATTCTAGATACACCACGGCCCTTGCCCCACCATTCTACTGAATGTTTCATACCAGCCATTGGCTTTCTCTTACCAATGTGTTTGCGGGAACCGTATGCTTGTCTTCTATTAGCACGGCTTGAAGCAACTGCTAACTTAATCAAATCTTCTCTTAGAGAGCTGTTGAATGAATCAGGTAGAGTGACCTTGGATCCATCTTCAACAGATATTTCAAAAGTATCTTGAAGTCTACCTGCATCTAATTCGTCTGCACTGATGTTGTTGGTAATATCTTTAACAGCGACCTTCATCTTCAGGCCCCCTGCTTAGATGCTGTACTAACATAAGTGATTTCATATTCATGAAGTGTCTTATCGCTTCCTCTGGTAGCATCACGGAATCTAATCAATCGCTTTGCTGGACCCGGTACACTTCCTTTTACAAGAATATAGTCTGAATTTACTTCTCCATAGTGTAGGAAACCACCTGCTGGAGTAATAGCATGATCTTCTGGGGATGCTATTCTTAAAACACGCTTATTGTATTCTGTTCTTTGATGGTATCCTGTTTGTCCACCCTGACGGATCGTCTTTCTTACATACCCTGTTCCGAAATCACCCATGTTACCATGTTGACGTCGCTTCTTTGAGTTTTTGTGAGATTGAAGTTTTCCTCCAAATCTTTTGATAACACCTTGCCAGCCATAACCCTTGGTTACTGCTACAATATCGGTGAGTCCACCTTCGTCAAAGGAATCTGCAAAGGAATACTCTTCACCTAGTTTCTCCTTAGCAAATATGAGTTGGTCAGACATTGACCCTCCATCAAGACCCATTTCCATAACATCTGGCACCTTTGTAGGTACGCCGGAAACTTCGCTTGGTTGAGTTGCAACGATTAGACGGACTTCGCACAGGTCAGCGGATTCTAAATTAGCAAAGTGCTTATCAGAGTCATGCTCTTTTCTCTCAGGAAGTCTCTTGAATAGTTCACTAAATGCTTCTACGATTTTATCTGAATCAGCCCATGCTTCTCCAACGGCTTGCTTGCCATAAGGAGTCATTTGGTACCCTCTAACGCCAAGTATTCTCATTTTTGGACACTCAACTACTGTCACAGGAACTCTTACTTCTTGTCCAGCAGATGGGCTTCTAGGGTTCAAATCACGAGAAAGAATATGTGTCATACCAGCTTTCCAGCCGGCAAATCCCTGTACTCTAACTTCGCTCGCATCGGTTGTAGGCCACGATTTTACATGTCCAAATGGTCGACTAGCACGCTTACGCGGGCTGAACGCCATAGATCCTCTTCGTGGGTGACTTCTCTTTGCCATGTCGGATTCCTCCTGTGTTTATACAACGAATTGGCCCCACCGAAGGGGGCGTACGAGGGCTTTCAGGTTGAGAGAAGCCGTGACACTGCGCCCCATTCCGGCGAACCCGGAATGAGACTAAAGGGGTCCTCGGGGGATGGCCCTGTATGTCTGGCTACTCACCTTTGAGCATCCATCCGACTTACCTCCCGTATATGAGTGGTTCGGTCATGATTGGGTTTGCGTAACTCGGTTTATGCTATCTCTAAATCAATGCTTTTTGATTAAATTTTTGTACTGTTTTAACGGATTTTTTCCTACATCATCCTTTTGAACCCTCGACTAAAACGCTATTATATGCCAACCATTGTTCATCCATTCTTGAATGATGGTGTTGAAGCCCGTGCTTACCAAATACGCTCACTGAGAAGTGCGCTGACATCTTCCAGCCTCATGGTAATGCCAACTGGGTTTGGAAAAACTGCTGTAGAATGGATGGCAATGGCTGAATTTTTGTTAAAGAATGAAGGTAAAATTCTACTCATAGCACCAACAACAGGTCTTGTAGAACAACAGGAAAGAATGGCTAAAGAAATGATCAAGTTAGACAATAATGAAATTTCTAGATACACTGGAGAAATTGCTCCTAAAAATCGACCTGCAATATGGCGTAGTTCAAAAATAATAATGGCGACCTCACAGGTAATTCGCAATGATGCTCAAAGTGGAACTATCGATTTATCTGAGGTATCATTACTAATTGTCGATGAGGCACACCATGCTACTGGAAATCATGCTTATGCCCAAGTAGGAGATTTATACCTCAATGCAAAACCTGATGCAATTGTCCTAGCAGCTACCGCAAGCCCAGGTTCAAATGAGAGAAATATTTTGGAGGTTGCTAGCAGACTTGGAATTGAAAGATTAGATGTTTCTAGAAGAGAAGAGCCGTTACTGAAGCCATATGGTGTTGAATTACATAATGAGCCAATTAGAATAGAGCTCCCTGATGAGTTATTGACATTGATTTTCCCTCTGCAACACCACCAAAATGAAGAAGTAGAACGGTTACAAAGAATGGGTTTTCTAGCACCTACTAAACACCTGACGTCAAGAATTATCGAGGATGCTCAAAGGAGTGCAAGTGCAGCCATACAACGTCGCGATGCAAGAGGTTATGATGCCGCAAGAAGAATTTCAGATCTTAGAAGAATGCATCTACTAATTGATCTTTTGAAAACTCAAGGACTCAAATCAGCATTGAGTTATCTATCTAGAGCAGAAGAAGATGGAAGAAGTGGAGAGAGAGGTACGAATCGTTTTGTATCATTAAAACCGATTCATGATTTTAGAATTGGCGCTAGAGATTTATCTGAATTACATCCTAAGACCTCGAAAGTTAAAGAAATGTCAATAGCACAATTAAATCATAATCCTGAAAGTAAAATACTTATTTTCACTGAATATCGAGACACAGTAGAAAATTTACTCGATGTACTTGGTTCTATAGAAAATTTGAATGTTGATAAATTCATTGGTCAATCGTCAAGAGGAAAGAGGAAAGGTATGAATCAAAGACAACAATTAGAACAGTTAAGAAAATTTCGTGAGGGGGAAATAAATGTCCTAGTTGCAACTTCTGTTGGTGAAGAGGGGTTAGATGTTCCCTCTGCGGATTTGGTAATTTTATATGAGCCAGTTCCTAGTGCAATTAGAGCAATTCAACGACGAGGTCGTACTGCTAGACAGTCGGATGGAACTGTAAAGACATTGATTACTAAAAATACAAGAGATGAATTCGTTCATTCTGCTGCAAAAATCAGAGAAGAAAGAATGTATACTCTATTGGATACCATTCAGAAGCGTGGCAGGCTTCCAAGAAGACCTGCTGCAACCAATGATGTATTGGTCAATTTTAAGGTGAAAACCGATAGTGGCAACAGTATTGATTCACATGAGTTCTTGGAAACAGAAATTGATCGATTATTGACAAACATTCCTATCGTAAATGATTCATCCATCAAACAAAAAGAAGATTTTACTGATGATAATGATGAGCAAATAATTCTAAAACCAAGCGACATAAGGCCAAGAAATCAAACTGGATTAGATTCATTTTTTGATAAATCTCAAACCATTGGGGAAAAGACTGAAGATGCTATTTCACATAGAGAAAAAGAAGAAAAATTATCCGGTGCTGCTCAAAAAGTAATTGAAGAATTAGTTGAAGAAATAGATAAAACAATAATTCTCGACCATCGTGAGTCTTCTTCAACACTAGCAGCATATCTTAGAAGTATGGGGTTTGAAATTGAATTTCAGCATCTCGATTGTGGAGATATAAAGATCTCTGAACAAGTAATTATTGAAAGAAAAACATCTCGTGATTTGTTAAACTCTTTAGTTGATGGCCGATTAATGAAACAGTGTCATAAATTAGTTCATATTTGTTCTAATCCACTATTACTGATCGAATTAGGTGAAGTTGGAAGTTCAGTTCATCCAAATGCTGTTTTAGGAGCAATGGCTCACATAACTCTGGACATTGGAATTCCTGTAATGATGACAAAAAATACTTTGGAATCTGCCCATTTTATTTCGATTGCCACCAAGAGAGAAGATTTAACTGAAATTATAGAAAAAACATATACTGAACCATTTGATGAAAAAGAAATTGATTCGAAAGTCGAAGCGGCTAGAAATGAAATTAATTCTTTAATCAATGATGATTCTCACCAATCACCACTAATAGAAAAGTGGAAATTAGATTTTGAGAGGTTGAATATAGATTTGATATCATCGCTTATAGGAGTTGAACAAGATATTGCATCAATTCTACTAGATGGTTTTGGCACTATTGTGAAGATTTTTACCGCTTCAAGAAGTGAGTTAATCAAAATTGAAGGAATCGATAATACAATTATTGAAAAAATCATTCAACAATCAGAACAAGATTAGTTCATCCACCGATTAATTTGGCTCTTGTCCTTAATTGGGCAAATCTATCAGGATAGTGCCCTAGAGCAAAAGCAACTAATTCAGCAAGATGCATTATTGGAATACTAGTATTTTTGTTAGTCTTTTTTCCCGCTTTAGTTTGGTAAGAATCTAGGTTCGCATGTGAAATTGTACAAGCACTAACAATCACTTCAGCACCATTACTCTTGGCATCTGAAATTACCGATGATATCAGAGACATTACAGGTTTTTCTAATGTTAATACCGAAGGTGCCCCAACACTTTGGCATTTCAAATCATATTCCACCGGTGTACCGCCTAATGCAATAATCAATTGCTCCATGTAGGTTGGCATAAATGGATCATCACCCGAACAAGAGCCTTCTTTTTGCATGTATGGTCCATAGTAAGAAGCTACATTTAGTCTAACAGGGTTGACCACTGCATCTGTTATTTTTTCAAGCCCTACTTCCTCTACTAAATAATGTAAAAGATGCCATGAAGATGCTTCGCCAGAATATTCAAAACCAGTTGAACGTGCAATTAAATTATTCAATTGTGCAGTATATATTGGATCAGATTTCAAATCTTCAATCGTATCACACATTATACTATGACTAGTAGCGCAAGTTGTCATTACATCTAGGCCTTTTTGTTCAGCAAGTGCAAGATTACGAGCAACTAATGCATGTTGTAGTTTTGGTGAGGCTTGACTAATGATATTTCCACCATCACTGCTTGCCTTAGGAATCTCAATCAATTCTATACCTAAGGATTTACACAATGGCTGGATACAGTCTTCAACCTCTACAGATGCTGCTCTGGCAACATTGCCGGGATAGTATGCAATTTTAGCCACGTTAACACCTCAGAATCGCTGGTCGATTTCATTGAACAATCCTACAACTTGATGATGGTCTTTCACCTTTTTATTGAACATATTTGGAATCTTTCCGATTCCAGCGGGTGGGAGAAGTAGTGCTTGCAGACTTCTAAATGGAGGTGTACCATTTCTTGTAAAACCTAAGACCATTCTTGCTGAAACACCATCAAAAACGTTACTAATTAATCCAATAGGACCTAGAACTTGACGGTAAAGAGTTGTTTCATTCAAATTACCTGTCCATTTGACGCTCCTTCCATACCACTTTACCAGTCTTCCATGAGGGCCACTGTAATTAGTTTGATTTAGTATATATGAACGAACACTATTGAGGCCTTTTGCTGCAGTTTTACCTTCTATTCCATATCGAGAAATCGATGCTAAATCGGCTTCGCCCCAAACTCCAGTAGCACTGTTTAGTGAAGATATTAGAGAGTCCTTGTATTTCTTTCCAGAACGTGGATCAATCACTCTGTTCCATCTTTGTAAGTGAACTCCTGGACCTTCGTATTTCGAATCATAAGTAGCAGTATCTGACATTGAATGTACCAAATATAGTGACCCTACATCGTTAACAGTGTGAAGAGTCAATGCTTCTTCAGAAGTCATAGTACCTATAGCTGAACCGTTGATTAGATATTCGCCATCTCTTGGTTCTGAAGTCATCCAAGGCTTAACTTTGGAACGATTCTCTTCAAACTTTGAGTAATCAACTACTAAGTCTCTAATTATTGGATAACCAGAAAGTGGCTCAATCTTTAATCTTCCAGTACTACTGACTAATTGTGAGACTGATGCTATGTCTGCTAAAACTAGACGATTATTGACTCTCAAGCCAGAAGTAGAACTGCCTGTACCATTTCCTTCTCTAAATGAAAAACTACCATCGATATCATTTTTTACAGCAAATAATAAATCTTGAATTGAGGCATTCGATGGTACTGAACATTCTACTACATCCCATCCGGATTCAGAAGTTGCTGGACAATATCGGAAAAGTTCCAAGGTAACTTGTAATTCTGTTTTATCAATTAAGCCTGGTGCGAAGTCACCAGAAGCAACCTCTTCATCACCACTGGTTCCATAAGCAATCATCTCATCAAGTAACTCTATTTGCAGAGTACCAGATGAATCAACACAAGCAATTCTCGGCAATGCTTCAGCAACCCAAACTGCCCAAGGAGGATCAAAGTCAACATCACACAATTGGATGGAGTGGACTCTACTGCCACCAAGTGATTCGTATTTTGAATCCCAATCAAGACCTGCTTTACAGAATTCATCGTATGCTGTATCTCCAATTGCACAGACACTGAAATTTACCCCGCTTAAAGAAGGGGATTGAGAACTTACAGACTGCCAAAGTGATTCAGCATTATCAGGCATTTCACCTTCGCCCCAAGTAGATGTAATGATTAGAGTCCTCTTATGATTAGCAAGAGTCGATGTGTCAAAGCCATCCATGTCGTAAACAGTTGGAACCAAACCATAGTTTTGGGCTAATTTAGCAGTTTTTTCCGCTAACCCTGCAGCGTTACCAGTTTGAGAACCAAAAAGGATGGCCAATGAGCGGTCGCCTTCCATCAATGCAGCTAAAGCCTCGCTACCAGCTCCTGATACAGATGCTACTGCAGCAGCAACTGGTTCTGCAGTAACTTCTACAGTCTCTACAACCGCAACTTCTTCCTCTACTGCATCAGAAACTGTCTCGTACTTGATAATCTCTACAGGACAAGCTTCTGCTGCTTCAATTATGATATCACCATAATCAGTTCCGAATGTACCTGATAGTGGAGATTTACCTAAATTACGGTCAAGTGTACCATCAGTTCTAACTGCAGCAAGTATTTGCGAAGAGTCTTCAGTGACGATAAATACTTCCGGAGCAACATCTTGACAAGCATCACAAGTGATGCAATCATCTTCAATCCAAACTTTTGCTATTACTGTCATAGACTCACCTAGCACTAAGCACTGACAGACCCTAGCGGCCGTAGTCTTTGAAGGTTGCTTGTTTACCTCTAATTGATGGCCTCTAAGAAGAACTATTCTGCTAAAGCGAAATCACATATGGAAATCGCCCATATCACCCATTTCATCCCCCATGGAGACTCCTTTGGATGAGATTACATCATCGATTCTTAAAATCATAATTGCAGTTTCTGTAGCAGATTGGATAGCCTGTTCGACAACTCGCATTGGTTCAACAACATTTGCCCCTTTCATATCGACTACTCCGCCTTCATAAACATTGATTCCAGCATGGCTTTGTCCATCAGCATGTGCCTTTCTTAGTTCAATCAAAGTGGTTACAGGATCTAGTCCAGCATTCTCAGCTAATGTCCTAGGTACAATTTCTAGGGCGGATGCAAATGCTTCAATGGCCATTTGTTCTCTACCACCAACGGTTTCAGCATAAGTTCTCAAATCGCGAGATAAAGCAGCAAGTACACTTCCTCCTCCTGTTAGAACAGCTCCATCTTCCCATGCAACTGAAACAACTCCAACTGCATCGTCAAACGCTCTTCTAATCTCATCTACTACGTGTTCAGTTCCTCCGCGCAGAAGAACAGAAACTGATTTTGCCTCAGGGCAACCTGTAATAAAAGTCATTTCTGATTCACCTATTTTCTTCTCTTCAACCCTCTCAGCGTGACCAAGGTCATCCTTGGTTAAATCGTCTAAATTGGTAACAATGCTTCCACTAGTTGCTTTTGATAGTGCTTCCATGTCGGATTTTTTAGCACGTCTAATAGCAAAAATACCTGATTTTGCCATGTAATGTTGTGCGAGTTCATCAATGCCTTTTTGACATATCAGAACATTTGCTCCTGAATTTTGAATTTTCTCTACTAGACCTTTAATGTAATTTTCTTCTTCCTCAAGAAATTTAGAAAGTTGATTAGGATCAGTAATTTGAATTTTAGCATCAACTTCTGTCTTCTTTACTTCTATTGCTGAATTAACTAATGCAATCCTAGCATCCTTGATTGAACGAGGCATTCCTGCATGGACTCTCTCTTTATCTAAGATTATACCATCGATTAATGAAGAGTCTTTGATTGAGCCACCTTG
>CEOF01053400.1_pt1 | contig 21865 bp, 21 predicted proteins | sample 361311 | NCBI WGS metagenome assembly CEOF01 (sample SAMEA2619667, study PRJEB7988) | marine metagenome | biome: marine biome (ENVO:00000447); feature: surface water layer (ENVO:00002042); material: "saline water (ENVO:00002010), including plankton (ENVO:xxxxxxxx)" | depth 5 m
TTTAGTGTTATTAAAATTGACAAACAAGAATAAGCTTATCGAAATAATTACATTAACAAATATGTAGATTTTTTTTTTAAAAAAAAATGATTTCACTATTGATTTTTAAAAAAGTTTTTTTGATATTATAGCATATAATAAAAGACCGATTCTGTCAACAAAAAAAACCCACACAACAAAAATAAATGTTCGTTATTCAGAAACTGATTTAATGTCTTTTGTTCATCATAGTAATTATTTAAAATATTATGAAATAGGTAGGCTATCATGGCTTAAAAACATTGGATTTTCATATAAAAAATTAGAATCTCAAAAAATTATTCTTCCTGTGGTAGAAACAAAAATTAAATTTAGAAAACCAGCTTTTTTTGATGATGATTTAATTTTAGAAACAACCATTGTAAAACCTCCATCATATTCAATAGAATTTAATTATTCTATTAAAAGAAATACTGAATTAATAAATGAAGGATTTACAAAATTAATTTTTCTTAATAGTACAACAAAAAAACCTGTAAGATGTCCAAAAAATATTTCAGAAAAGATTAACAGTTTTTTATAATACTAAGTGTATCTTTTTTTATTTTTTTTTCAGATAATTTCAAACCGATTATTTTTGGAGCGGAAATACCCTCATACATTTTATTTTGGGACTTAAAAATTCTGGCTTCATCCCAAATACCATTATTTATAAAAGTATCTAAAGTTTTTTTTCCACCTTCAATTAATACACTTTGAATGTTTTTTTCATAAAGATATTTTGTAATGGTTTTAATTTCTAAATCACAATCATCAAAAATATATTTAGCATTTTTATCTTTTTTCTTAGGATTTCCAATTATCACTTTTATTGGATTGTTTTTATTCCAGTTTCTAGTATCTAACAGAGGATTGTCTGAATCTATTGTTTTTGAACCAACTAAAATAGCATGTTCTTGGCTTCTCCACTTGTGAACTAATTGCCTAGAAATTTCATTTGATATCCACACAGGTCTGTTATCATTTTTATTATTTGGAGAAATTATTCCATCTAAAGATTCAGCCCATTTTAATATTATATAAGGTCTGTCTTTTTTCTGAAATGTCATAAATCTTTTGAGCGATTCAAAACATTTTTTTTCAAGAACACCAACCTTTACATCAAGATTGTTATTTTTTAGCATTTCAATTCCAGATCCATTAACAAGAATATTAGGGTCTTCACAGCCAATAACAACAGTTTTTATTTTACTTTCAATAATCTTCTTTGTACATGGTGGTGTTTTTCCATAATGTGAACAGGGCTCAAGTGTAACAAACAAAGTAGAGTTTTCTAAGTCATCCTTATGATTAACACTTTCAATAGCATTTATCTCAGCATGATTTTTTCCATGTGAGCCTGTAAAACCTTCTCCTATAATTTTTCCATTTTTAAATATGAGCGCACCAACATTTGGATTTGGGTAAGTGAAACCTAAAGCAGAGTTGCCCAAGTCAATACATCTTTGCATCAATGAATTGTAATTCATTCTAAAAAATTTATAAGTAATTTTGTAAAGATAAGTTAAAATGAATTTTGATTTTAAAAAAATATGACTCTTACAAGTTTTAAACTTCTTTTGAGGAAAGAGCTTTTTTCTTTGTATAATGATGATGAAATTCAAGTTATATTTTTTGAACTAATTGAAAATTTTTTAAAAATTTCTAAAATTGAATGCTTAACTAAACATGACAAGATTATTTTGGATAATGATATTAATATTTTAAAAAATAAAATAATCGATTTAAAGGCTAACAAGCCTTTACAATATGTTGTTGGTAAAAAAAAAATATTTGACATAACCTTTCAGCTTAATGAAAAGGTATTAATACCAAGACCAGAGACCGAAGAATTATGTTCGTGGGTAATATCTTATAATTTGAGTAATATTAATATTTTGGATATTGGTACAGGTTCAGGCTTAATTGCCTTGGTTTTAAAAAAGAAATTAAAAAATTGTAATGTCGAAGCTTGGGATTCCTCATCTGAAGCTATAAAAACTGCTAAATTAAATGCAATTAACAATAAAATTGATATTAGTTTTTTGTTGTGTGATATTTTTAAGGTTGACATACCCACGAATAAATTTAATTTAATTGTTTCAAATCCACCTTACGTTTCTTATGATGACTATGAAAATATTCATGAAAGAGTAAAAAAATATGAACCTAATAATGCTATTTTTGTAAATAATAAAGATGTGTTAATCTATTACAAATGTATAATTCAAAAAGCATCAGTGTCATTAGCTAAAAATGGTTTGATTTTTTTTGAATGTAATCATATAAATATTGATATGGTGAATGAAATACTAATTAATCATAATTTTAAAAATATTGAAATCAGGAATGACTACAGAGGATTGAAAAGAATGATTAAAGCAGAGAAATGAATCCAGAAATAAAAATTAATCATTTAAGAGATGAGCTTCATCATCATAATCATCTATATTATGTAAAAAATAGTCCAATTATTAGTGACTACGAATTTGATAAAAAATTAAATGAACTCATTGAACTTGAAAACAAATTTCCTGAGTTTCTAGACATGAATTCTCCAACTATGAGAGTTGGAAGTTCGTTATCCAATGAATTCAATAGTATTAATCATAATTTTCAGATGTATTCACTGGAAAATTCCTATTCCATCGTTGATTTAACAGAGTGGGAAAAAAGAATTAAAAAGAAATTAGGTATTGAAAATATTAGTTATTGTTGTGAATTAAAACTTGATGGAGTTTCAGTAAGTCTTTCATATAAAAATGGAAATTTTGTACAAGGTTTGACAAGAGGAGATGGTATAACTGGTGATGACATCACTGAAAATCTTAAAACAATAAATACCATACCCTTAAAAATAAAAAATCACTTGAATTTTGATATTAGAGGTGAAGTTGTAATTGAAAAAAGTGATTTTAAAAAACTTAATCAAGATAGATTTAGTTTGGGTGAACAGCCATACATGAATCCAAGGAATACTGCATCAGGTAGTATTAAATTAATTAAAAGTGAGGAAGTAAAGAAAAGACCTCTAAAATGTTATTCATTTCAAGTTGTTGGGGAAAGTTTACCATTCAAGACTCAAATTGAATCACTTAATTTTGGAATTGAATCTGGATTTAATGTCTCTAAAACATTTAAATTTTGTAAAAATTTAAATGAAGTAGTTAATTACTTAGAATTTTGGGAAAAAAATAAAGAATCTAACAATTTTGAAATTGATGGTGTTGTAATTAAGGTCAATAAGCTTAATTTTCAAAAAGAACTTGGTTTTACTTCTAAATTTCCCAGGTGGGCGATTGCATATAAGTTTAAAACAGATCAAGCGATCACTCAATTAATTGATGTAACATACCAAGTTGGAAGAACTGGAGCAGTAACACCTGTCGCAAATCTTGAGCCTGTTGTACTAAACGGAACTACTGTTAAGAGAGCGTCTCTACATAACGCTGACCAAATCACTAAAATAGATTTACATGAAAAAGATCACGTCATTATTGAAAAAGGAGGAGAAATAATTCCAAAAATTGTTAGTGTTCTGAAATCAAAAAGAATTTATGATTCTATTCCTATTAAATTTGATGAGGAATGCCCATGTCCTAATAAAACAGCGCTTGTAAAAGTTGAAGGTGAAGCTCAACATTATTGTGTAAATAATAAAAGTTGCCCATATCAAATACTGGGAAAAATTAAACACTTTATATCTCGAAAAGCTATGAATATTGAAGGCTTTGGAACAGAGACCATAGAAAGACTACTAGAAAAAAAATTAATTAATGATTTTTCTGATATATATAAATTGAATTTAAATGATTTAATAAATTTAGAAAGGATGGCTGAAAAATCAGCACAAAATTTAATTTCAGCCATTGAAAAATCAAAAGATCAACCCTTTGAAAAAGTTTTGTTTGGATTGGGTATTAGATATGTTGGTGAAACTGTTTCAAAAAAAATAACTTCAAAAATTTCAGATATTGATAAATTGATGAAATTATCTGTAGATGATTTATTAAAAATCGAAGAGATTGGAGATAAAATTGCTTTAAGTTTAGTAAAATATTTTAGTGATGATGACAATATTGAACAGATAAAAAGACTGAAAGAAATTGGTTTAAAATTTGACAGAAATAATGATTTAAATATTACATCAATTTTATCGAATCTTAAATTTGTAATAACTGGGACTTATACTCAAATTTCAAGAGATAATTTAAAATCAAATATTGAGAGAAATAGTGGTGAAGTGTCAACATCATTATCTAAAAATACTAGCTACTTGATATTGGGTGACAATCCTGGACCATCTAAATTAGCAAAAGCTAAAATTTTGGGTGTAGAAACAATAAGTTTAGAAAATTTAATAATTAAATTTAATTTAGACTTTTGATGTTAAAAAAAATATTTAAATATTTTCGAAATAAGTTTTTAAATAATAAGATTAATGATTCTCTTAAAATTTTAAAAAGTAATGATAGAATTTTTTCAAAACCAATAAACAAAATTGGTTGCATTATTGATACCAATTTAGAAATTGATTATTATCAAATTCTTGAATTAATTGAAAAAATTGGACTTAAAGAAAAGGATATTAAAATAATAAGTTTCTCTGATACTAATTTTAATGATCCCTTCTCCAAAATGAGAATATCAAATGAATCAATTAATTTTTATGGCAATATTGTTTCAAATGATGCTAATGAATTTATATCATATGATTATGATCTTTTAATAAATTATTTTGGTGACAACAAGATTTTGACTCTAATTTCATCAAAAGTAAATTCAAAGTTTAGAGTAGGTTTTGATCTTACTAATAAGGACATTAATGATATAATTTTTTCTAATATTTTCAATAATTTTACAAAGTTTAGTAATGAGCTTATTAAATATTTACAAAAAATAAAATGATAAATAACATTAACTAATGAAAAATAAATATTTATCAATTTTTTCTGGTGTTGGTGTTGCTGTTGTAACACCATTTGATGAAAATAATAATATTGATGAACAAGCTATTTATACTATTTCCGACTATTTATTAGAAAATAAAATTTCATATGTAGTAGTTCAAGGTACTACAGGTGAATCTTCTACTCTTGATGAAATAGAGAAAACTATAGTTAATAAATTCTTTGTAAAAGCATTTAGAAATAAAATTCCTTTAGTTTTAGGTTTGAGTTCAAATAATACTCAGGAACTTTGTAGTCAAATAAAAAACATCGACTTAGATGGATTCGAAGCTATAATGTCTGTATGCCCTTATTATAATAAACCTTCTCAAGATGGAATATATCAACATTTCATAAAAATATCTAAAGTATCATCTAAACCCATATTATTATACAATGTTCCAAGCAGAACTGGAGTGAATATTAGTAATGAAACAATTATAAATATATTTAATGACACAAATAATATCATCGGTATTAAGGAAGCGTCAGGTGATATAAATAGGATAAAAGAACTTAAATCAGCGTTGAAAGAAAGTTTCCTTATTATATCAGGTGATGACTTTACAATGATCGATTCAATTAGAAATGGGGCTTGCGGAATAATCTCAGTTGCAGCAAACCTATATCCTTCATTAATGGTAAAGACTTATAATCAATTACTTTTTGAAAAACAAAATAAAAATGAAACTAACAATAATTTAAATGATAAAAATTTTGTTTTAAAAAACTTCATTAAATTAATATTTCAGGAATCGAATCCTTCAGGAATTAAATATGCTATGAGTTTACTAAATTTGTGTACAAATAAAGTTCGATTACCTTTGACAGAAGTTTCAAAAGAATTAAAGTCAGAAATTTTTAATTATATAAAAAACTTTAAAAAATAATTAATTAATGAATAAAATCCTATTTAAGTTTTTATTGGTTTTAATGCTGTTAACATCCTGTAATGATTATCAAAAAATACTTAGAAATGAAGATACAGCGGCTAAATATAAAGCTGCCGAAGAATATTATGAAAATGAAGAATGGAGAAGAGCATCTAATTTATTTGAACAAATTTCACCAAAATACAGAGGAAGACCCCAAGCAGAAAGAATAACATTTTTTTATGCAAGTAGCTTACTAAATATAAAGAGTTATTTGACAGCCGCTTATAAATTTGAAGAATTTGTAAAGGCTTACCCCCTGAGTCAAAAAGCCGAAGAGGCTGCTTTTTTAGCAGCTTTTTGTTATTATAAACAATCACCAGCGTACACCCTAACTCAGGAAAAAACAATCGATGCAATTGAGAAACTTCAAGAGTTTATTAATTTTTACCCAAACTCTGAAAAGCTTTCAGATGCAAGTGATTTAGTTCAAGAGTTGAGGATAAAACTTGAAGAAAAGGCTTTTGAAATAGGAAAACAGTACAATAAAATAAGAGATTATAAATCTGCAATAATAGTTTTGAATAGTTTTATTTCTGATTATCCAGGAACCCCCTACAGAGAAGATGCATTATTTTTTCTATTTGACTCTTCATATAAACTTGCTATTAATAGTATACCTAGCTTAAAAATAAAAAGGCTTGAGGATGCTAAAAAAATATATACTGAGTTCATTATAGATTATCCAGAAAGTGAGTATTCCAATGACGCTGAAAAAAAGATTTTAAATATAGATAAAGAAATTAGTATATTTGCCGGCACATAATATAAACATATGGATTTTAAAAAAGCCAATGCTCCGACTTCCACAGTAACATATGATAGAAATAAAATTGATAATTCCACAGATAATATTTATAAGGCAATCTCAATAATTTCTAAAAGGACAATTCAAATTAACGAGGATATAAAGAAAGAATTAATTAGTAAGTTAGAGGAGTTTGCAACACCAAGTGAAAATTTGGAAGAAATATTTGAAAACAAAGAACAAATAGAAGTTTCTAAATTCTATGAAAAATTACCAAAAGCTCATGCAATTGCAATTGATAATTGGTTATCCGAAAAAATTTATTTCAGAAAACCTGAAAACAAATAGTTTAAATGTCATTTCTCAAGGGTAAAAATATCCTATTGGGAGTTTCAGGTAGTATCTCCGCTTACAAATCTATTTTTTTACTAAGATTGCTTAAAAGTGAAGGATGTAATGTAAAAGTCATTCTTACCAAAAGTTCATTAGATTTTGTAACTCCTTTAACTTTTTCTACACTTTCTGAAAATAGGACATACGTAAATTTTATCGAAGAAAATGACAATGAAAAATCATGGAATAATCATGTTGAATTAGCTGAATGGGCAAATTATTTTATAATTGCGCCAGCGACATCATCAACAATTTCAAAAATGGTCAGTGGAAATGCAGATAATTTACTATTGGCAACATTTATGTCATTTAAGTATAATGTTTTTTTTGCACCTTCTATGGATTTAGAAATGTTTAATGATAAATCAAATAAAAAAAATATAGATATTCTAAAAAAGAGGGGTAATTACTGTATTGAACCTGCTACTGGCTTTTTAGCAAGCGGAATGCATGGTAAAGGTCGACTTGAAGAACCAAAATTAATTGTAAAGTTTTTTAAAAAAACTATAATGAAAGCACTGCCTTTTTATGGAAAAAAAATCTTAGTTACAGCTGGCCCTACATATGAAATGATTGATCCCGTGAGGTTTATAGGCAACTTCTCAAGTGGAAAAATGGGTTATTATTTAGCAAAAAAGGCATCAGAAATGGGAGCAGATGTACATTTGATTTCCGGCCCATCTGCTGAAAATGTAAATGGATTTGATATTAAATTAACAAAAATACTTTCTGCTGATGAAATGTATAATGAATGTATAAGTATTTTTCCTAAAGTTGATTATTGTATAATGGCTGCAGCAGTTTCTGATTATAAATCTAAATCAATTTTTAAAGAAAAATTAAAAAAAGAAGATATTAAAAGTATTACAATAGAACTTGAAAGAAATGATGATATTTTAGCTAAAATGGGTTTGATCAAGAAGAAAAACCAAAAATTAATTGGCTTTGCCCTTGAAACTTCTGATGAATTAACTAACGCTAAATTAAAGCTGTTCAGAAAAAAAATGGATGCTATTATATTGAATTCATTAAATGATGTAGGAGCAGGTTTTGATTTTGATACAAATCAAGTTACATTTATTACTGAAAAAAAATCAAAAAAAATTAGTTTAAAGTCAAAAAGTGAGATATCTAAAGATATACTTGAGGAAATCCTTAACATGTAGTTTATTTTTTGTTTTTTCTATTAAATTATATTCACAAGAATTAAATGCTGAAGTTGTTATTAATTATAATCAGGTTAACCAAACTTATAACGAGATTTTTGAAGATTTTGAAAGATCGGTATATACTTTTTTAAATTCGACACGTTTCTCAACCGAATCATATGATTTAATTCAAAAGATTGATTGTAATTTTATTTTTACAATTGTCAATTATGAAGACAATCAATTTGTTGTAAATTTAGATGTAAGTTCATATAGAACTGGTTATGAGTCTAGTTATAATTCATTAAATTTTAATTTTAGAGATGTTGGAATTAATTTTTCCTATCAATTAAATGAACCTATTATTTTTTCTTATTCAAGATATACAAGTGATTTAGCTTCCTTATTATCCTTTTACTCTAAAATAATTATTGGTTTTGATAAAGATTCTTTTGAGTTAAATTCAGGTTTTAATTTTTATTCCGATGCTAAATTTATTCTTGACAAAGCTTCTAATATTTCACGTAGTTCAACATGGAATTCCACAAGTAATGGTGGAAGATTTAATAAATATTGGTTAGTTGATAACCTCATATCAAATAATTATGATATTATTAAAAGTGTAAATTATAACTATTATAGAAATGGTCTTGACTTAATGACCATAAACAGACAACTTGCTTTATTAAATATTAAAAATGCAATTAATATGTTTATAGATATAAATAGATATAGACCTAATTCAATCTTAAAGGAGATCTTTTTTCAATCAAAAAATGATGAGATTTTTAATATTTTCAATAATGATTTAGAAATAGTTGACAATGATGAAATTAAATTAATTTTAAATAAAATTTCACCATTTCATTCTAATAAATGGGACAAACTTTAAATTTTACTATTGCTTCTTAAATTAGAAATAAAAAATTATATTTTGATTGATAATTTATCAATTAATTTTGGTAATGGTCTTTCAATTATTACTGGAGAAACAGGCTCTGGTAAATCAATAATATTGGGAGCTATTAATCTGCTTCTTGGAAATAGAATTGATCATAAAATAATTGGTACAGATAAAGAAAAATGTACTATTGAGGCAATATTTAATATTAATGATTATAATCTAAAAACTTTCTTTAACAATAATGATTTAGATTACAGCTCTGAAACAATCATAAGAAGAGAGATTTTAAGAAATGGTAAATCAAGAGCTTTTATAAATGACTCACCAGTTAAAATAGAAATTTTAAAAAAAGTTAGTTCATCATTAATTGATATTCATAGCCAAAATCAAAATGATATTCTATCGAATAAATCATTTTTTTATAATCTCATAGATTTTTTTGCAAATCAGGAAGATAAAGTGATTGAATTTCAGAAAAAATTTAATATTCTCAAGAAAAAAAAATACAACTATAATAACTTAATAGAGAAAAAGCATAACATAACTAGAGATTATGATTATAATTTATTCCTTTTAAATGAAATTAAAGCTTTAAATCTTGAAATCAATGAAAAAGATAATTTAGAGAAAGAATACGACTCTCTTAAAAATTTTGAAAAAATTAAAAATAGCTTTGATGAATTAAATAAATTAATTAATGGTGAAAATGGAAATTTGATTGAAACATTAAGTTCAATACTTAATATTCTAAAAAAAATATCTGTTTTTTCATCACAAATTAAGAATTATGATGCCCGATTTGAAAAACTTTTTTTTGAGGCTAATGATATAATTGAATCATTAAATTCATATTCTGAAAACTTATCTTTTGATCCTGATAAATTTAATAAAATCCAGTCAAGACTTTTTAAAATTCAAGATTTAGAAAAAAAGCATAATGTTAATTCTGTTAAGCAATTAATTGATATAAAAGATGATTTAATAAATTCGATTGAAAATACCGATAGAGTTGATAAAATGATTGAAGATGAGAGTAATGAAATAAAAAGTATTGAAAATAGTTTAGTAGAAGTATCCAACGAACTCTACAATAAAAGAGTTCAAGTATCAGATCTATTACAACAGGAGATTAAGAAAATATTTACTTTACTTTCGCTAGATGGTTCCTTAATAAAATTTGAATTTATAAAAGAAGAAAAATTAAATAATTTTGGTATTGATAATCTTGTTGTTTTATATTCTCCAAGCTCAAAAATCGATTTAAAACCGCTTGCAAAAATTGCTTCAGGTGGAGAAAAATCTAGAATATTATTAGCAATTAAATCTGTTTTTGCCAAAAAAAATAATCTTCCTACCATAATTTTTGATGAAATTGATTCTGGAACTAGTGGTGAAATAGCTGAATCTATTGGTTTTTTAATGAAAGAAATGACTAAAAAAATTCAAATTATATCAATTACTCATTTAGCTCAAGTAGCATCTAAAGGTGACTTTCATTTTAAAGTTATAAAAACAAATAATAATGGCAACTCAAGTACAAATATTATTAAACTTTTAAAAAGAGATAGAATTTTAGAAATAGCTAGTATGATTTCTGGTAAAAAAATAACTAATTCTGCTCTAAATCAAGCTGAAGAACTTCTTAAATAATTATATTTAAAAAAAAATAAATATGGCGAATAACTTATTGAAAGGTAAAAATGGAATTATTTTTGGAGCACTAGATGAAAATTCTATTGCATGGAAAACTGCTGTTAAAATAAATGAGCAAGGTGGTAAATTTGTTTTGACCAATGCTCCGGTTGCATTAAGAATGGGTACTATTAATAATCTTGCTAAAGAAACTAATTCACCATTGATACCAGCTGATGCTACTAATATTCAAGATTTAGAATTTCTAATACAAAAAACACTTGAACATTTTGATAACAAAATTGATTTTGTTCTTCACTCAATTGGAATGTCTGTAAATGTAAGAAAAGGAAAAAAATATACTGATTTGAATTATGATTGGTTAGCAAAAGGTTGGGATGTTTCTGCTGTGTCTTTTCATAAGTTATTACAAAGCTTATACAAAATGGATGCTATGAATGAATGGGGAAGTATAGTTGCACTTTCTTACATGGCAGCCCAAAGAGTTTTTCCTAATTATAATGATATGGCCGATAATAAAGCTTATTTAGAATCAATTGCTAGGAGCTTTGGTTATTTTTTTGGTAAAGAAAAGAAGGTTAGAGTAAATACCATCAGTCAATCTCCTACACCAACAACCGCTGGAAAAGGTGTTACTGGTTTCGATGGCTTTATTAATTACGCAGAAAAAATGTCTCCATTAGGAAATGCATCTGCTGATGAATGTGCTGATTACACAATTACATTATTTTCAGATTATACAAGAAAAGTAACCTTGCAAAATCTTTTTCATGATGGAGGTTTTAGTAACGTAGGTGTGAGTCAAGATATAATTGATATTATATCAAAATCATAATTTTTTAATGAAAAGAATTGGTATTACAGGAGGTATCGGTTCAGGTAAATCTTTTGTTACTTCAATTTTTTCAGATTATAATTTTAAAATTTTTAATTCTGATTTTGAGGCTAAGACAATAATTAATACTAACAATGAAATTAAAAATCAAATAATAGAAAAATTTGGTATTTTGTCATACAATAGTGATACATTAAATTCAGAATACATTTCAAATATTATATTTAAAGACAATAAAAAGCTAGCCCAGTTAAATAAGATAGTTCACCCAAAGGTTTATGATTCTTATCAAAAATTTATCTTAAAAAATAAAACTTTTAATACTGCATATGAGTCAGCTTTATTATTTGATTATGAAAATTTTAAGATTAATGATTATAATATTTTAATAACTTGTCCTGAAGATTTGAGAATTGAGCGAATTATGAAGAGGGGAGATCTTGGTTATGATGCTATAAAAAGAATAATTAACTCACAAATTGATTATGATAAAAAAAAGCATATTGCCGATTTTTGTATTAAAAATATTGAATCTCAAAATACAAAAAAACAAGTAATTGAAATTATTAAAAAAATAATTCTATAAATGAAAAAAAGTAAATATTTTTTTTTAATACTTTTTATGTCCATAGCCTTAATTGGAATAATTTTAGTTCAAAGCTTTTGGATAAAAACAACAATAGATAATCGTGAAAGACAATTTTCATTAAATGTAAATCAAGCATTGAAATCGGTTACTGAATCAATAAGAGATAGGGAAATGAGAGATTATGTAGCAGTTTATCAAAAATTAATTGATAGTATAGGCGAACCTAAGGAATCTCAATTAACATCTGTCTTTCAATACATTAATCGAAATCAAAATACAAATCAAACATTTGTTTATTCTCATGGAATTTTGGAAGAAGACTATAACATAACTACTAGTTTATTAGAGTCAGAGAATCAGGATTCAACCAAAATTAAAGATTATAAGAGTTTAAAAACTACCACTATTATAGACGATGCTTTTGATAGAGAAATGCAAAATATGAGTTCTTTGGAGAGACTACAAAGAGTTGAAAAAATGTCACTAATAGATAGAGCAAAATATGAATCAGTTTTTAGAGATTTGGCTAATTTAAAACCTATACATAAAAGAGTTAATAACATTGAAATTGAGTTATTATTACAAAGAGAGTTTAAGTCTCGGGACTTAGATCTTGATTATGATTATAGAATTTTTGACGGAAAACTTGCAACAAAAGTAGGATCCGATCGTTATACTAATTTAGAAAATATCAAGAATTTTTCAATGCCTTTGTTTCAAAATGAAAAAGGTGAATCAAATTTTTCATTGGTTATAGCCTTCCCTAATCGATCTTCTTACATACGATCTTCAATTTCATTTCTAATTATTTTATCAGTAATTTTTACTTTAATTATAATAATATCCTTCTCTGCAACAATTTTGAGTTCTATAAGACAAAAAAATATTTCTCAGATGAAAACAGATTTTATTAACAATATGACTCATGAATTTAAAACACCAATTGCCACAATTGATTTAGCTATAAATGCAGTTAAGAATGAAAAAGTTAAAAACAATTCAACGCTAGTTAACAAATATTTAAGTGTTATTAGTGACGAGAATAAAAGAATGAACTTTCAAGTTGAAAATGTATTGAAGATATCTCAATTAGAAAATAATAATATTGATTTGAGTAAAAATCTTTTAAACATTCATGATGTATTAGATAAAGCTATTAAAAGCGTGGATTTATTGCTTAACAATAGTAATGGTCTAATAACAAAAAAATACTGCAACAATAATTCTAATATTCAATTAGCTGAGTCTGAAATGGTAAATGTATTTATAAATATTTTAGAGAATTCAATAAAATATTCAATAAATGACCCCGAAATCTTAATAAAGACTTTTGTAAAAAAGAACATTTTAATAGTCAGTATTTCAGACAAAGGAATTGGAATGTCAAAAAACGTAAAATCAAAAATATTTGAAAATTTTTACAGGGAAACTAAAGGTAATATTCACAACGTTAAAGGGCATGGTTTAGGGCTTTCCTACGTGAAGAAAATTATTGACTTACATGGTGGCATGATTTCTGTTACCAGTGAAATAGATAAAGGAACAAATTTTAATATCTCTTTGAATGTCGTATAAAAAAAATATTTTACTTGTAGAAGACGACCACAATTTTGGATCAATTTTAAATGATTATCTAAAACTTCATTCATATAAAACAACATTGGCTAGAAACGGTGTTGAGGGTCTTGAAAAGTTTAAAAAGCAGACTTATGATATGTGTATTCTTGATGTTATGATGCCATTTAAAGATGGCTTTACATTGGCTGAGGAAATCAGAGTAATTGACGATCAAGTTCCACTAATTTTTTTAACAGCTAAATCATTAAAAGACGATATGATTCGTGGATTTAAAATTGGAGCAGATGACTATTTAGTCAAGCCTTTTGATTCTGAGGTTCTTCTTTTAAAAATTAAATCTATTTTTAGAAGAAAATTTATTGAAAACTCGAAAAAAGAGTCTAAAATTGAATATACCTTCTCAGATTTTACTTTTAATTCAAAACTTAGAACACTACAATTTAGAGAAGAAGATGAAATTACTTTATCTCCAAAAGAATCCAAGCTGTTAAATCTTTTACTAGAAAATTTAAATGATCTAACTTCGAGAGAAGAGGCATTAGTTAAAATTTGGAATGATGATAATTATTTTACATCAAGAAGTATGGATGTTTACGTTACTAAAATTAGAAAGTACTTAAAGTCTGACCCTAATATTTCTATTGAAAACATCCATGGTAAAGGTTTTAAGATGAACGTTTAGCCTTTTTTTGGATGAAATTTTTTTATTGTATCAATTAAATGTTTTTTACTCACGTGCAAATACCTCTCAGTTGTTGTGATATTTGTATGTCCAAGCATGTGCTGAATACTAGATATATCAGCTCCATTTTCAATTAAGTGAGTAGCAAAAGAGTGTCTCAATATGTGCGGACTTACTTTTTTTTTAATTCCTGTACCTTTTTTTGCAATGTTCAAAATTGTATAAATCATTACTCGGGTTAATTTTTCTCCTCTGTTGTTTAGAAAAAGTATATCTTCAAAACCTTTTTTTGTAATTTTATTAAACCTCTCACTATACATATAATCTTTAATCATCTCTTTTACAATCTTACTCATTGGAACAAATCTTTCTTTTCTTCCTTTTCCTAATATTTTAATTAAAAAATCATCAAAAAAAATATCAGATATATTTAAGTTAGTTAATTCTGAAACTCTTAATCCACAGCTGTATAAAACTTCTAATATTGCACAATTCCTTAAACTATTTTTCTTAGATTTTTTTAAGTAAACTATTAACTTATCAATTTCTTTAGTTGAAAGAGTTTCTGGAATTTTAGTAGCTATCTTTGGATATTGAATTGAATTAATTGGATTAATAAAAATTATTTTTTCAATAATTAAATAATCAAAAAAGTTTTTAAGTGATGAAATTAATCTTGATTGACTGCTTGGTTTAATTAATTTAGTTTGTTGATATACAAATTCACGTATTATATTACTATCAATTTCAGAAATTTTTTTATTAAAATTAATTTCTGATAAAAAGCTAATTAATTTTTGTGAATCTTGAAGATAGCTTTGAGTTGAATTTTCAGATAAATTTCTTTCAAATTTCAAAAAATTTTTAAAATCTTTTAACAATGATTGCCAATTCATATGAAATAGTGATATTTTTATAATGTCATAAGTATATTTTATGAAAATACAAATAATAAATGGTCCAAATCTAAATCTTTTAGGATTACGAGAAAAAGATATCTATGGTGAAAAAAGTTTTGAAGACTATATTAATTCTTTAATAAATAAATTTCCAAAAATAGAATTACATTATTTTCAATCAAATATTGAAGGAGAAATTATTGATAAGATTCATGAAATTGGATTTGACTTTAATGGTATTGTTTTAAATGCAGCTGCATATACCCACACATCTGTTGGTATTGCAGATGCAGTTAGGTCTGTTAAAGCACCTACAATTGAGGTTCATATTTCTAATACCATTTCTAGAGAAGATTACAGACATACTTCATACATAGCTCCTCATGCAAAAGGAATTATTATGGGATTTGGATTATATAGTTATGATCTTGCAATAAGTAGTTTTATAAAAAACTATAAATGAATCACTTCTTCATATGCATGAGCAACAGCTTCCATTACTGCTTCACTCAAAGTAGGGTGAGGATGGACAGCTTTTAATATCTCGTGACCAGTTGTTTCTAGTTTTCTTCCAACCACAGCCTCAGAAATCATTTCTGTAACATTACTTCCAATCATATGACATCCAAGCCATTCACCATATTTTGAATCAAAAATAACTTTTACAAATCCTTCAGAAGTGCCTGAAGATTGAGCTTTTCCACTGGCAGTAAAAGGAAATTTTCCTACTTTAATATCAAATCCATTATCTATTGCTTGTTTTTCGGTTAATCCAACTGAAGCAACTTCAGGTTTACAATAAGTACATCCAGGTATATTTCCATAATCTAGGGGATTTGTATTTATTCCTTTAATTTTTTCAATACAAGTAATTCCTTCTGCTGAAGCAACGTGTGCTAATGCTGGACCATGAACTATATCTCCAATTGCATAAAATCCATCCACGTTAGTTTTATAAAAATCATCAACTAAAATTTTATCATTTTCTATTTTAATTCCAATATTTTCCAAACCAACACCTTCAATATTTGACTTAATACCTACAGCACTCAAAACAACATCGGCTTTTAAATCAATAATCTTTTTACTATCCACTTTAACTTTCACATTTACTTTATCATCAATAATTTCAGATTCTGTCAGTTCCGAAGAGGTTAAAATATTAACTCCTTGTTTTTTTAATATTTTTTCTAATTCTTTTGAAATATCATCATCTTCAAGTGGAGCAATTTTAGGTAAATACTCAACTACAGTTACATTTGTACCCATACTATTATAGAAGTAAGCGAACTCAATTCCTATTGCACCAGAGCCAACTATTATTAGATCTTTGGGCTGTTTGTTCAAAGTCATAGCTTCTCTATATCCAATAATTTTTTCACCGTCTTGTATTAAGCTATTAATTTCTCTAGATCTAGCACCCGTTGCAATTATTATATGAGATCCTGAAACCAAGACAGAACCTTCTTGATTCTTAATAGTGATTGTTTTATCTGAATTAATGGTTGCATGACCTTTAATTACACTAATTTTATTTTTTTTCATTAAAAAATTAACACCTTTACTCATGGTATCTGCTATATTTCTACTTCTTTTCACAACTTTGTTAAAATCGCTTGAAATATTATCTGCAGAAATACCGTAATCATTACATTTTTTTAAATAATCATAAACTTCAGCTGACTTTAGCAAAGCTTTTGTCGGAATACATCCCCAATTTAAACATATTCCACCTAAACTTTCTTTCTCAATGATTGCTGTATTAAAACCAAGTTGAGAGGCTCTAATAGCTGTGACATAACCACCGGGGCCGCTGCCAATCACAATTACATCGTATTTATCCATAATTATTTATTTTTATTAAAATTTAAACTTGCAGAATTTACACAATACCTATTTCCAGTTTCAGTAGGACCATCATCAAACACGTGACCTAGATGACCATCACATTTTGCACATATAATTTCAGTTCTAATTCTATTTAATGATTTATCTTCTCTGTAAATAATAGAACCATCAATGCACTTGTCAAAACTTGGCCACCCACATCCACTATCAAATTTTGATTCACTATCGAATAATTTATTGCCACATCCCTTACATCTATATGCGCCTTTTTTAAAAAACATATTGTATTTTCCACTAAATGGCATCTCTGTACCAGCTTCTCTTAAAATATTGTAGCTGAATTTATCAAGCTTTGTTTTCCAATAAGTATTGTCTTTTTTCATGTTTTTTTAAATACTAGAGCTACAGAATTTACACAATGCCTAATTCCAGTTGTTTCTTTTGGACCATCGTTAAAAACATGCCCCAAATGTCCACCGCATTTTTTACATTTAATTTCAGTTCTTGGATAACCTAATTTATAGTCAACATCATATATTAGTTTGTCTTTAATCTCCATGTCAAAACTAGGCCACCCACAGTATGAATTATATTTTCTGTCTGATTTGTATAATTCCTCGTCACATCCAGCACAATGGTATGTGCCAATTTCATAAAAGTTGTCGTATTTCCCTGTATATGGTCTTTCCGTGTAGGCCTTTCTCAATACTAAATATGACATTTCAGTAAGTTGATTTTTCCATTCTGCATCACTTTTGACAACTTCGTATTTCTGTTGAGATGAAACAAAAAAACTAAACATTACAAATAATGATGACTTAACTAAAAAAAGTCTAATTTTCATTTTGTATATTTCATTGCAAAATTAACTTAATATTTTAATAACACTAACACTATTTAATGCTTTTTAATTCAAAATCAGAGTCTAATAAAGTGCTGAATGCTTGGGCTTTTTATGATTGGGCAAATTCAGTTTACCCATTAGTTATCTCAACAGCTGTTTTTCCAATATACTACGGAACATTATTTATCGATTCAGATTATGTTGAAGTTTTTGGAATAAATTATAAAAATACTGCACTTATTCAGCATGTAACTACATTAGTTTTTATTTTTTTAGCCTTTTTAGTACCGTTAATGTCTGGTATTGCAGACTTCTTGGGAAATAAAAAAAATTTTATGAAATTCTTTGTTTACACTGGAAGTTTTTCATGTATGGGACTATATTTTTTTGATTTAAATAATATTTATTTAGGACTATTTTTTTACTTTTTTGCATTGTTTTCTTTTTGGGCAAGTTTAGTCTTTTACAATTCTTACTTACCCGATATTGCATTGCCAGAAAAGCAAGATAATGTAAGTGCTTTGGGATATTCTTACGGTTATGTAGGTAGTGTTATTCTTTTATTAGCTAATTTATTTATGATAAATAAGCCCGAATTTTTTGGGTTTTCAAACTCAGAACAAGGCAGTGTAGATGCTATGAAGGTATCTTTTTTAACAGTTGGGTTGTGGTGGATAATTTTTAGTCAATATACTTTCTATTATCTTCCTCAGAAAAAAAACAATGTTAATAAGAATGATGTTTTTAAAAAATCTTTTTTATTCTCTGGGTTTAATAAATTAATTCAAGTTTGGAAATTAATGAAAAAAGATTTATCAGTTAGAAGATTTCTAATTGCTTTTTTTACATTTTCTACTGCTGTTCAAACTATAATATTAATTGCAACATATTTTGGTGATCAAGAAATAATATGGGGAGAAGGTGAAAAACTTTTTGGTTTGATACTCAGTATGCTTTTAATACAGCTTATTGCAATTGTTGGTTCAATTGGTGGCGCAAGATTATCAAATAAAATTGGTAATATAAACACTTTAATAGTATTTAATGTTATATGGTTTTTACTTTGTATCGGAGCTTTTTTTATTAAATATTCTTTTGAATTCTACATTGTTGCAGCATTTGTAGGTTTGGTTATGGGAGGAATTCAATCTTTATCAAGATCAACATATTCAAAGTTGATTCCTCAAACTGAAGACACATGTTCATATTTTAGTTTTTATCAAATGTCTATGATAATAAGTATTGTTTTAGGCACTTTTATGTCAGGTCTTATTGACCAACTTACAGGAAACATAAGAATTTCAATTCTAGTTTTTGCAGGTCTTTTTGTTCTAGGTGCAATTTTACTGCGGGGCATAAAAATTAAATAAGTTTAGAATTTTGATGGCATGAATCTTGACCATTATAGTGTATATTATTTTTTATATAATTAAATGACATAATGTCACATTATGAGTAAGATCTTTAATTTAAACTCCATTGCATTTGATCCAATTGATGAAGAGTCAGAGTTAATACCTCTGATGACTTCAGATGATGAAGAAGCTATATCAAAAGAAGCTATTCCTGAAACATTACCCATATTACCTCTAAGAAATACAGTTTTATTTCCTGGTGTTGTAATTCCTATTACTGCAACGAGAGACAAATCGGTTAAGTTGATCAAACATGCTAATTCAGGTGATAAATTGATTGGAGTTGTCTCACAAAAAGAGAGCTCAGTTTCAGAACCAACTTTTTCTGATATTAATAAAATTGGAACAGTTGCTAAAATTTTAAGAGTTTTACAAATGCCTGATGGAAATTTAACAATAATAATACAAGGAAAGAAAAGATTTCAAATAAAAAATATTGTTTCTGAGGATCCATTTATTTTATCAACTGTTGAAGAAATTATAGAATTTAACCCTGGAAAAGATGATAAAGAGTTTATAGCAACAATTGATTCAATCAAAGATTTATCTCTTAAAATTATAAATGATAATCCAAACATTCCAACTGAAGCATCATTTGCCATTAAAAATATTCATAGTAACTCTTTTCTAGTAAATTTTGTTTCTTCAAACATGAATATATCTGTTTCTGATAAATATAAAATACTGGAAATTAATAACTTACAGCAAAGAGCACTTAGTTGTCTTAAATTTATGAACATTGAATTTCAAAAATTATCTTTAAAAAATGATATTCAATCAAGGGTTAGAACAGACCTAGATCAACAACAAAGGGAGTACTATTTAAATCAACAGCTCAAAACCATTCAAGAAGAGTTAGGAACATCTTCAAATGATCAAGAAGTTGAAGAAATTAAGATTAAATCAAAGAAAAAAAAATGGAACAAAGAAGTTGAAGATCATTTTAGTAAAGAACTAAAAAAGCTTCAAAGAATGAATCCTCAAGCTGCTGAATACTCAATCCAAAGAAACTATTTAGATTTAATATTGGAATTACCGTGGAATGAATTTTCAAATGATAATTTTAATTTAAAAATAGCAAAAAATATATTGGACAGAGATCACTACGGACTTTCAGATGTTAAAAATAGAATCATTGAGCAAATTGCTGTATTGAAATTAAAAAAAGATCTTAACTCACCAATTTTATGTTTTTACGGCCCGCCTGGTGTTGGTAAAACTTCTTTGGGGAAATCAATTGCAGAAGCGTTAGGTAGAGAGTACATAAGAATTTCTTTAGGAGGACTTAGAGATGAAGCAGAAATTCGTGGACATAGAAAAACATACATAGGAGCAATGCCAGGAAGAATTATTCAAAGCTTAAAGAAGGTAAAAACATCTAATCCAGTTTTTATATTAGATGAAATTGATAAACTTTCTGTTGGATCACAAGGTGATCCATCATCTGCAATGTTAGAAGTTCTTGATCCTGAACAAAATTCAGATTTTTATGATAATTTTCTTGAACTTGGATTTGATTTGTCTAAAGTTTTATTTATTGCAACTGCTAACGATTTAAACACTATTCAACCTCCATTATTAGACAGAATGGAAATAATTAATATTTCTGGATATAGCACGGAAGAAAAAGTACAAATTGCAAAAAAATATTTGTTAAAAAAACAAATTTCAGAGCATGGTTTAAAAGATTATGAGTTTAAACTATCAACTGAAATAATTAAACTAATAATTGAAGGTTATACTAGAGAGTCAGGTGTTAGAAAACTTGAAAAAAATATTGCTAAAATATGCAGAGCTATTGCTATTAAAATTGTTGATAACAGTAATTTTAGTAATCAATTTACAGTTGATCAGATCACAAAATTTTTAGGTATCCCATTATCTAAATCTTTATATGAAAATAATGATGTAGTTGGAGTAACTACCGGATTAGCTTGGACTCAGTATGGTGGAGAAATATTATTTATTGAGTCAATTATTTCATCTGGGAAAGGTCAACTTACTATAACTGGGAATCTAGGTAAAGTAATGAAAGAGTCTGCAACAATAGCTATAGAATTTATTAAAGCAAACTGCAGTGAATTTGAAATAGATTCAGAAATCTTTAATAAATATAATATTCATTTACATGTACCAGAAGGTGCCACGCCTAAAGATGGCCCAAGTGCCGGAATCACTATGCTAACTTCCTTAGTCTCCCTTTTAACACAAAGAAAAGTCAAAGAAAAGCTAGCTATGACTGGAGAAATTACATTAAGAGGTAAAGTTCTTCCAGTTGGAGGAGTTAAAGAAAAAATTTTAGCAGCAAAGCGAGCTAAAATCAAAGAAATCATTTTATCTGTAGACAATAAGAAAAATATTGAAGAAATAGATAATAAGTACGTTAAAGGATTAAAATTTCATTATGTAAGTGAAATGAAAGAAGTTATA
>CEOF01101314.1_pt1 | contig 21785 bp, 18 predicted proteins | sample 361311 | NCBI WGS metagenome assembly CEOF01 (sample SAMEA2619667, study PRJEB7988) | marine metagenome | biome: marine biome (ENVO:00000447); feature: surface water layer (ENVO:00002042); material: "saline water (ENVO:00002010), including plankton (ENVO:xxxxxxxx)" | depth 5 m
ATCAGGAACAAAACAAATATCCTGACTGTCGGGTTTATTAGCAATCTCTAAACCAAGACGTTTAGCATGATCTCTAGTCTGATCTTTAGTCATACCACCTAGTGGAAATCTTAAGAAGTCTAGTTGCTCCTGCGTCGTCGCAAAGAGAAAATAACTTTGATCTTTCTTATCATTAAAAGCTCGATGCAGTTCGGATTTTTCTTTGCCTGAAACGTGTTGAACATAATGTCCAGTGGCTAGAACATCTGCTTCTAGTTCTTTCGCCCGCTTAATCAAATCTCTAAATTTAACAGTTTGATTGCATCTGACGCAGGGGATTGGTGTTTGGCCAGCTAAATATGTATCGGCAAAATTTTCCATCACATCTTGCCGAAAACGATCTTCATAATCTAAAACATAATGTGGAAATCCCAGTTTATCGGCAACTCGCCTTGCATCATAGATATCTTGCCCTGCACAACAAGTGCCCGGACGCGCCGTCGCATTACCATAGTCAAACAATTGCAAGGTTATACCAACAACATCATATCCCTGTTCATGCAATAAGGCAGCCGTCACCGAACTATCGACACCACCTGACATTGCAACTACAACACGGGTCTCTCCAGGCTCTTTCTCTATTCCCAAACTATTCATAATCATGCCTTTACTCAGCATTCAGACCCATTTCCCAGAAATTAATTTCTAGCCGGGTAGCCTGATTAAATGTTTTTGATAAGTTTGTAAACCGTTCCTCACCACCCCGGCCAGCTGACAGTGTTTCAAGTTGCTTGAGTTGATCTCCAGCTGCAGACTGATAATCTGCAGAGGCATACATCTTAATCCAAGATCCATATGGGTTCTGAGTAATCTTATCTTGAAATTTTTTACCTATCTCCGCATAGCCTATCAGGCACGGCGCCAATGCAACATGAAGATCTAATAAATCACCAGAAAGACCTTTCTCCAGAACAAATCGCGTATAGGCCAAAGTTTCAGTCGCCTCAGAGAGATTCTGCATAGTTTCCTCTGAAATCCCCCATTCTTTGCAATACTCAATATGCATATCCATCTCGAGATTGATAATCGTCGATAATCCAGATGCTGCCTGTTTAATATCCTCAATAGTATCTGATTTATAAGCCGCGAGTGCATAGGCTCGGGCAAAATGAATTAAAAAAAGATAGTCTTGGCCCAAGTATTTTCTAAAACTTTTCTTGGGAAGTGTCCCATGAGCTATTCCTAAAACAAATTGGTGGTTTATATAAGCTCCCCAAAGCTCTGAATTATCTAATCTAAGACGTTCAAAAATACTCATATCATCAAATTATGAGTTTCTAATGGCAAACTCACAACTAACCCATCAAGGTCTTCTGACATAAGAATTTGGCAACATAAACGGGAATATCTGGTAAGTCCGTATGCAAGGTCTAACATATCAGACTCTTCTTCTTTAATCGGTTTTAAGCAATCGAACCAGTTATCCTTAACGATAACATGACAAGTGGAACACGCTAAAGAGCCTTCGCAAGCACCTTCTATTTCAATATTATTTGCCTGGGCGATATCTAATAAGGATTTACCAAGAGGAGCCTCGACTTCGTGCTCTATACCATTAGGCTTGATAAATATAATTTTTGGCATAACAGATAACTAATTAACCAACACTAAAGGACTCTCCGCAACCACATCTGCCAGTCTCATTTGGGTTGTCAAATACAAAGCTCGATTCCATTTTTCCTTCAACATAATCCATTGTAGCACCAAAAATATACATCATTGCAAGGGGGTCAACAAAAACTGTAACTCCATCTTGATGTATTACTTCTTCTAAAGGCTTTTGCTCTTCAGCATACTCAACCAGATAGCTATGACCATTACAACCCATCGTAGTCACACCCACACGTAATCCTAAAACAGGTTTATCTGATTTTCTAATCAACGCCTTTACCCTTTTAACCGCGGCATCTGTAAGTATAATACTAGCTTTTTGTGTATTCGACTGATTCATTGCAATTCCAAACAATTAAATTAAAACATTCCAAGAGCAAGTTTTGCATCTTCGGACATTTTTTCCATATCCCATGCTGGATCCCACACCAAAAATACTTCCACCTCTCCAATTCCATCCACTGAAGCTGCTGCATCAGCAACCTGCTGAGGTAGAATGCCGGCAACTGGACATCCCGGCGCCGTAAGCGTCATTTCAATCCTTGTATTTCCTTTTTCAGCTATATCTAATTTATAAATAAGCCCTAACTCATAAATATCAACTGGGATCTCGGGATCATAAACTGTTTTCAAAGCTTCAATAACCGGCTCCTTATCAGCTATTTCAACGCCATCATCTAATATTGCTCCGGCTTTACCAACTAAACCACCATTCTCCATGATATCTGGATCCAGACCACCATCCATTGGTGCACCAAATCCCGGAGAGCCAGTTGGTCCATGGGGACCCATGCCTGGAGTATAACTAGGGGTTGTATAATCGTCATCAGTATTCATTTTTATATCCCAATCTTATTCAGTCGAAGCAATTTCATCACCACGCACCGCTGCCTGCATTGCATGCCAACTTAAAGTCGCACATTTTACCCTCATCGGAAACTGTTTTACACCTGACATAACCATTAATTTATCAATATCATCCTCAAATTCACTTGGCGCTTTGCCAAAATCCTCACCGGTACACATTTTATGAAAAATACTAAACAAAATATCAATTTGTTCAATACTCCTACCTTTAACAATGTCTGTCATTATCGAAGCGGATGCAATAGATATAGCGCACCCGCGGCCATCAAAACCCACATCCTCGATTATATTGTCCGCCCCGAGCTTAACAAAAATTGTTAATCTATCTCCACATAGGGGATTATTACCATCTGCTTGATAATTTGTATTTTGTGGCCGCGCGAAGTTGCGCGGATTTTTACCATGATCCAATATTACTTCTTGGTAAAGTTCGCGTAAGCTATCTTCCATTAACCAAATATCCCTTTAGCATAGTTTAAGGCTTCAGCCAACTGATCAATATCACCCTCATTCGTGTACATTCCAAAAGAGGCCCGAGTAGTTGCCGGAACACCAAAGCGATCCATCAAGGGTTGAGCGCAGTGATGTCCAGCACGAACCGCAACGCCCTTGCTATCAATGATCGTACTTATGTCATGCGGATGTATTCCATCCAACTCAAATGATATGATGCCAATTTTCTTTTCAGCATTACCAATAATTCTAAGACCTTCAATCGCAGATAAACAGGAAGTTGCATATTTGAGTATATTATTTTCATGTATTGCAATATTATCCATACCTACATCTGTAACGTAATCTATCGCAGACGCTAATCCAACAGCCTCAATAATTGGAGGCGTTCCAGCTTCAAATCTAGCAGGGGCATCCCGGAATGTGGATTTTTCAAAGGTTACAGTCTCGATCATGTCCCCACCACCTTCGTAAGGTGGCATTGAGTTAAGGATATCTATTTTACCCCAAAGCACACCAATACCAGAAGGCCCATAAAGCTTATGGCCCGTAAATGCATAAAAATCAGCATCTAAAGATTGCACATCGACGCCCTCGTGAACAATACCCTGACAACCGTCTATCAAAACTTTGGCACCAACTTTTCTTGCCAATTGAACGATGGTCTTTATAGGCACTATTGTGCCAAGAACGTTCGAAACATGAGTAATTGCAACTAATTTTGTTTTTGGGCTCAAAAGTTTTTCAAAATCTTCCAGTAAAAAGTTACCTGCATCATCAATTGGCGCTATTTTAAGTTCTATACCAATCGCTTCCATTAGCAGTTGCCAAGGTACTATATTTGCGTGATGCTCCATATGACTAATAATAACTTCATCACCGGCTTTCAAAAAATTACGCCCATACGAATGAGCGACCAAATTAATCGCTGAAGTGACATTTCGGGTAAAAATAATTTCATCAGCAGTTTTAGCATTCATAAAATCAGCCACTGTTTTGCGGGCATGTTCATAGTTATCTGTAGCTTGCTGGCTTAAAGTATAGGCACCACGATGGACATTTGCATATTCATTACGATATGCGTGATCCATCCTCTCTAAAACCTTAGAAGGTTTTTGTGCAGAAGCGCCGCTATCCAAGAATGCTAAGGGATATCCATTACACTCTAAACTTAATGCTGGGAAATCATCTCTTATTAGTCCAATATTGTAATCGCCACTGGAGGCGGAAATCCGATTTTCAATCTCAAACGTCATTCAAATCACCATCCAGTCTCTAATTTTTTCATGGAATACGTCTAAAATGGTCTGCTCTTCAATTCCGCTAAATGCTTCATTTAAAAAACCTTCGACCAAAATAGCACGAGCATTTGGCTCGGTTATACCACGGGAACGTAAATAAAAAAGAGCCTCGTCGTCTAACTCCCCCGTGGTACACCCGTGCGCACATTGTACATCATCTGCATAGATTTCAAGTTGCGGTTTTGCATTTACTTCAGCTTGAGACGACAATAAAAGGTTTTTGTTGCTCATTCGCCCGTCTGTTCCATCCGCCCCTACAGCAACAAAAATTGAACCCTGAAAAATACCTCGAGCACTTCCATCTAATGCTCCTCGGTAATTTTCAACTGAAGTCGTGTTTGGGACTAAATGTTCAATACGTGTTGTATGGTCCGTATGCTGTTGATCACGAGCAGTATATACGCCACTGAGACTCGCATTTGCCCGGTCTCCAGCACAGGAAACATCAATCTCACACCTATTCAGTCGACCCCCAGTCGATAAAACAAAACTATTATAACAAGAATAATCTTTCACAACCGCCCGAACTGACGACAAATTTATACCGTTAACTGCATCCTCAAATATGCGATAATGGTTAATCTTGGAGTGATCCTCAACCAGTATCTCTGTTGCACCATTTGACATATAAACCTCACCACCAAAACCAATATGGCGTTCGACAATATTAATTTCTGCGTTATTACGCGCTATAATAATATTCCGCGGATAATGGCAAGTAGCATTACTTCCAGTAGAAATATAAACGACTTCAATAGGTTTCAACAATTTACAATTTTCAACGACTATTGAACATCCATCTTCAATAAACGCTGTATTTAATGCAAATAAAGGGTTGTCGGCTGTGCTGGCAATTTTCCCTAAATAATTATTAATAAAATCAGAATTCAGTAGTTCATTACAAAGAGCCGATATTCTTATTCCCTGCCCCACATCAATTATTTTTGATAGAGATTTTTTAAAGTAGCCATTAACAAAAACTAACTTATTGGTTTCAACTTCATCTAATAACCATGTTATCTGATCTTGATTAACGGCAACTTCTGGTGAACGTTCACCGGTAACTCCGTTCAGTTGATTAAGATTGGTATATTTCCATTTCTCAATATTTATGTCAGGTAAACCATCCTTTTTGAACGCATCAATTCCATCTGCACGCAATGACTCTAACCATGGTTTTGACTGAGGAAATTGCATTGTTGATTGCTCATTAACGAGATTTCTAGTGATTTCAGACACAAGGGACATGTTACGCTACAGCCTCAGAGTAAATCTCGTAACCATTTTTTTCTAACTCTAAAGCCAGATTTTTATCACCCGTATCTACTATCTTCCCAGAAGAGAGCACATGAACCACATCCGGAATGATATAATCTAATAATCTTTGATAATGAGTGATTACCAGCATACTGCGCTTACTGGAACGCAAAGCTGTGACTCCTTCACCAACAATTCTCAAAGCATCGACATCTAGGCCACTATCTGTCTCATCTAGCACCGCAAGTATCGGATCTAAAACAGCCATCTGGAGCACTTCAGCTCTCTTTTTTTCTCCACCGGAGAAACCTACGTTTACAGCGCGTTTAAGCATATCATCACTGATATTTAAAATTTTGGTTTGTTCGCGAACAAATTTCAAAAATTCCATGGCGTCAAATTCTTTATCACCCCTATATTTTCTTACGGAATTTACAGCAGCTTTAAGAAAATTCATCGTAGACACTCCGGGTATCTCTACCGGATACTGAAACGCAAGAAAAATACCCTCGCCCGCCCGTTTTTCAGGCTCCATATCCAACAAGTTTTTACCTTGATAAGATATAGTACCCTCTGTCACCTCATACCCAGCTCTACCTGATAAGACATAAGATAGAGTAGATTTACCAGCACCATTTGGCCCCATTATAGCATGCACTTCTCCCGAATTAATTTTCAGGTTTAGCCCTTTAAGTATTTGGGTTTCACCAACATTCACGTGCAAATTATTAATTTCTAACATTTAATTTTTTCTCTCTTACTGTAAAATATAACAATACCGGCAACCGATTATCCTACACTACCCTCTAAACTAATTCCAACTAGCTTCTGAGCTTCTACCGCAAATTCCATTGGCAACTCCTGCAAAACATCTCGGCAAAAACCATTAACAATTAGAGCCACAGCATCTTCTTCAGAGATACCGCGCTGCCTACAATAAAATAATTGGTCGTCGGCAATTTTCGAGGTTGTTGCTTCGTGCTCAACCTTTGCAGATTGATTACGGCTCTCAATATAGGGCACGGTGTGCGCACCGCACTTTTTCCCAATCAACAGTGAGTCACATTGCGTATAATTTCTGGACTCCTCAGCTTTTGGCATCATTTTTACGAGCCCTCGATAAGTACTCTGCGATCTTCCGGCGGAAATACCCTTTGCAATAATTTTTGAGCTGGTATTCTTGCCAAGATGAATCATTTTCGTTCCTGTATCTGCCTGCTGACAATTATTCGTTATAGCCACTGAATAAAATTCACCTACTGAGTTATCCCCTTGTAAGATACAACTTGGGTACTTCCAAGTAATGGCTGAGCCGGTCTCAACTTGGGTCCAAGATACTTTAGAGTTTTTACCTCGACACGCGGCTCGTTTAGTAACAAAATTATATATCCCTCCAACACCATTCTCATCGCCAGGATACCAGTTTTGCACTGTAGAGTATTTAATGTCTGCATCACCAAGCACAACGAGTTCCACAACAGCCGCGTGCAATTGGTTCTCATCGCGCATTGGAGCTGTACAACCTTCAAGATAGCTTACTTTTGACCCCTCATCTGCTATAATTAGTGTTCTTTCAAATTGTCCCGTATTAGATGCATTTATGCGAAAATATGTTGATAATTCCATGGGACAATCGACCCCTTTCGGAATATACACGAATGATCCATCGGTGAAAACGGCTGAATTCAGGGTTGCAAAAAAATTATCAGAATACGGCACAACACTGCCTAAATATTTCCTCACTAATTCAGGGTGATCTTTTACCGCCTCAGAAATTGGACAAAAAATAATACCTTCTTTGGATAAGGCCTCTTTAAACGTTGTAGCCACTGAAACACTATCAAAAACAGCATCCACTGCAACATTTTTTACTCCAGCTAGAACCTCTTGTTCATGCAATGGTATCCCTAATTTTTTATATGTTTCTAAAATTTCTGGATCTACATCGTCTAGTGACTCGGGCCCATCATCACCTGATTTTGGTGCAGAGTAATAGAATGCATCTTGATAATCTATTTTAGGGTAACCCACTTTTGCCCAATCAGGTTCTTTCATTCCTAACCAATGCTCATAAGCCTTCATCCGCCAATCCAGCAACCATGAGGGTTCATCCTTTTTTTTGGAAATAAAACGAATAATGTCTTCATTTAAACCTTTCGGGGCTTGATCTGCTTCAATATCCGTCACAAACCCATACTTATATTTCTCGACTGTTTGGACCTGATCCAATGTTTCTTTTACTGCTACCATTTGAATTTCTCTTTTTTATTCTGCTGCATTTATAAAAATAGAACGTCTACTATCACGTATTTTGTTCACTTCCTCTATTAAACGTTCTCCTGCATAGTTTATCTCAAAATCGCTACTAAATCTCCCCAATCCAATTCTCAAGCTACTATCAATTTCAGCATCAGATAGACCTATTTCTTTTAAAACGTAGGAGGAATCTGAATTTGACGAACATGCTGATCCTGTAGAAAATGCAAGATCTGGTAGAGATGCCATCAAAGTCCCAGTATCCACCTCATCAATACTTAGATTTAGATTTCCCGCTACTCTATGTTTTATGCATCCATTAATATGAACACCCGATAGTTCCGAAGTTAATTTTTCCAATAATAAATCTCTTTTTTTCCTGATCGATATGGTTTCAGCTGCAAGCAAGTCCGTTGCTAATTCGCAAGCTTTACCAAATCCGACGCATAAAGGTGTTGGCAGGGTTCCTGATCGAATACCTTTTTCTTGACCACCTCCGCTAAACAAAGGCATTAATTTTACTTTGGGTATTTTACCAATATAAAGAGCACCACAGCCCATTGGCCCATAAACTTTATGTCCTGTGATGCTCAACATATCGATATTCATTTTTTTCACATCAATAGGAATTCTCCCTAATGCTTGAGCACCATCTGAATGAAAATAGACTTTGTTATAATGACAGATCTCTCCTATCTCAGAAAGCGGTTGTATTGTTCCAATTTCATTCTGGACCGCCATCACCGATACCAACAACGTATCCTTGGTAATTACCTGTTCCAACTTGGAAATATCAATTAAACCATCTTGATTAACGTTAAGATAGGTAACCCTCATCCCTTCTTCAACTAAACTCCTCATACTCTCTAGCACACAGGGGTGTTCAGTGACGCAAGTGACAATGTGGTTCTTTTTTTTACCATATAATCGGGCGATGCCTTTCAACGCTAAGTTGTTTGCTTCCGTTGCCCCAGAGGTAAAAACAATTTCATTAGCTGATGCACCAATGGATTGTGCAATCTGCTCTCTAGCAATATTCACTGCCTCTGCCGCTTCCCAACCAAAATAATGGTTATCCGAGTGCGGATTACCAAATTTTTCTAAGAAGTAAGGCGACATAGCATCAAGGACACGTTGATCCATTTGTGTTGTTGCATGGCAATCAAGGTAAACTGGTTTTAGGCCAATTTTTTTCATTATGCTACTGCCCTTATTTTTTCTACTCCGACAAAATCGAAAATTCGTTTCCATTGTTTAACAAAGTACTCAACTTCCTCGAGCGTATTATCATACCCCAGGCTCACCCTGATTGCCGTCGATGATATTGACTCTTTAACCCCCATAGATTGCAAGACATGAGAATTATGTACTTTTCCAGAGGAACATGCAGAGCCTGCACTAACCATGATACCAGCCAGATCAAATTTCATAATCTGGGTCTCAGCCAAAACTCCTGGCATTGAAATACATGACGTATTTGGCAGGCGCGGAGACTGTTTCCCATGAATAATAGCATTTGGAGTAACATTCATAATTTTACGTTCTAGTTCATTGCGAAGTAATTCGACACCTTCGTTTCGATCCAAGTCGGCCGCTATCTCGGCAGCAAAACCAAAGCCCACAATTCCAGACACGTTTTCTGTACCAGGGCGATAACCACGCTCTTGTCCTCCACCAAAAGAACCGCGATCAAGATCAAAAGATTTATTAAGAATTAGAGCACCCACTCCCTGAGGGCCCCCTATTTTATGAGCTGAGAGGCTCATTGCATCAACCCCCAAATCACTCCAATCAAGATTGATCTTACCACAAGCCTGAATAGCATCAGTATGAATAAATGTATCAAAAGGGTCAGACAATCTTACAATTTCTTTTATTGGTTGAATAACTCCTGTCTCGTTATTCGCAAGCATAACCGAGACAATATTTGCGGAATTTTTTTCTTGAAGTAATTTTTCTAGAGCCCCCAATTCTACTACTCCACCTTCATCAACCGAGATTTTTTCATGCATTTTATTTGTTTGCAGAACTGAGTCATGTTCAATCGCAGAAATAAGACAAAAGTCTCGGTTAATACCGTCAATAACTAGATTATTTGCCTCGGTTCCCCCGCTTGTGAAAATTACTTGTTCAGGAGACGTTTTAATCAGCTTTGCTACCTTATCTCTCGATTGCTCAATTAATTTTCGAACGTCACGTCCCAATGAATGAATTGAAGAGGCGTTACCACAGAGCTTCAACGCGCCCATCATCTCATTCATAACAGAATTTTTTACTGGGGTTGTTGCGTTATGATCAAAGTATATTTTTTTCTTCATTATTTCTGTACGCTAATCCGATGCCCGTAGTTCAGTACTTTGAGACGAGAATTCTGCAGTTTCTGAGGAACAATTACTGATTACAAAAGATCTTTCGTTCAAACCCCGCAATCTTTGGTTAACTACATCATCAAGAGAAACAGAGCTCAAAAAATACGATATTTGATTTCCCAGTTCTGACCATAAGTCGTGGGTAAGACATCTTGTATTATCAATACCACATCCATTAGAAAAATTATTTTTGCATCGGGTGGTCTTTATGGGCTCATCAACAGCTAATATTATATCAAGAACTTTTATCTGCGTTGCTGACCTAGCTAGAATATATCCCCCACCTGGACCTCGAACCGATTTTACTTGGGATCCTTTACGTAACTTTCCAAAGAGTTGCTCCAAGTACGAAACAGAAATATTCTGCCGTAAAGAAATATCCATAATACTAACCGGCTTATCAGTCCCAGATTGAGCTAGATCAACCATAGCCATCACCGCATATCTGCCTTTAGTTCCTAATTTCAATAAACAATCTCCTAACTTACTCAATCCCGTGATGCCTATATTGCATTTCTATCCTTTGACTCATTTGGCTCTTCATTTGGCTCTTCAAATCTTTTATTTTCTGCAACCTCTCGCTCTAACTGTATTATTTTCTCACCCAGAAAATTAAGTTGATTGCGAAGACTCTCAAAACTTCTTGCAATTGGGTCCGGCAAACCTTCGGTTGGTGTCCCATAGGCACAGAATTCATCATCTAGAGATTTATCACGGCCCATAACGATTTTCGCAGGAATCCCAACTACAGTCGCACCTAAAGGAACATCCTGCAATACTACCGCATTAGCACCAACCCTTGCAGCATCTGAGACCGTTATTGGTCCTAAAATCTGGGCTCCAGAACCCACAATTACACCATTACCAAGTGTAGGATGACGTTTTCCTTTTTCAAGTGAGGTACCTCCCAGCGTAACTCCTTGGTAAAGTGTAACATCATCACCAACTTCGGAAGTTTCACCGATCACAACACCCATTCCATGATCAATAAAAAAACGTCTTCCAATAGAAGCCCCGGGATGAATTTCTATACCAGTTATAAATCGACTCAAATTTGAAATGAGACGACCCAAAAGAAGAAAATTTCGCCGCCAAACAGCATTTGCAAAACGATGACATAACAACGCATGATATCCAGAATAACACAACATTACCTCAATTTTCGAGCGTGCAGCGGGATCTCTAACTATAAATGAGTCGACATCCTCCATAAGTCTTTTAAAAAATTTATATATCATCGCTTAAAATCCGTGCATTATTCAAAATTTCGTATTACAAACTGATTCCAATTTATTTAATTACATAATTCAATTTATTGAACTATTGAGTATCGACTAGAATATAGTATTCGCAGTAAATTAGTCAAGTATTCGTAGCAACAACAAATACAAGGGTAAAAATGCCAAATATAATCTTTAATGGGCCAGATGGCAGATTAGAGGGTCGCTATCATCAGAGCAAAAATTCTGATGCTCCGATTGCCATCGTCTTACACCCTCATCCACTTCATGGTGGAAATATGAATAATCGAATAATTTATAATATGTTTCATGCGTTTGTAGAGCAGGGTTTTTCTGTCTTGCGGTTCAATTTTAGAGGGGTTGGGAGATCCCAAGGCGTTTTTGACGGTGGTATAGGCGAACTGAGTGATGCGGCCTATGCGTTTGACTGGATGCAACAATTCAATAAAAATAGTCCCTACTGTTGGATTGGGGGCTATTCTTTTGGGGCCTTAATATCAATGCAACTAATGATGAGACGACCGGAAATTATAGGATTTATATCAATATCCCCACCCGCAAATACCGAAGATTTTTCCTTTTTAGCGCCCTGTCCTTCATCAGGTTTAATTGTACATGGTGAGAATGATGATTTAATTCCAATAGAAACAACTTCAAAACTTGCAACGAAGTTAAATACCCAAAAAAATATTGAAGTTGAGTTCTCCGCTGTCAAAGGCGCTAATCATTTTTACGAAAATAAAATTGATGTGCTCAAAAAAGAGGTAATTAAATATCTAGACACGTCTCTCTCTAAAACGTCATCACAGCCAAAGAAAAAAATATCATCAAGGAAAAGAAAATAAATTTCTATCTGGGAGGAATATTAATAACGCCGCCCGTCATGGCCTTTGAAACTCCGGTAGTATTAGGAAAACTAATTGGCATGCCAAGTAAAGACCTTACAGCTAGAAAAGCAAAGGCCTGAGCTTCTAAAGCATCAGCGTTCCAGCCAAGTTTATTTACAGGAAATACATCAAAATTTAAAGCTTCTGAAATCGCTTTCATCAAAGTTATGTTATAACTTCCACCGCCTGAAACATACCAATTATCCACTACCTGCGGGAAATAATCCTGGGATTTAGAAATAGACTTGGCAATAAACTCAATAACTGTAGCCAGCGCATCTTCAATCTCGCAGTCTAATAGGTCTCTATAGTTAAAACTATTACGGTCTAATGTTTTTGGTGGTGGCCTCGCAAAAAAGGAGTGAGATAGAAACTTTTTAAGGATTGATTTATTTATGACGCCAGATTGAGCTATCTCGCCATTTTTATCAAAACTCAGACCTAGTCGTTTAAAAACAATATCATCAAGTGGCGCATTTCCCGGCCCTGTATCAAAAGCTATTAACTCTTGGTTACCAATGAAAGTCACATTTGAGACCCCTCCAATATTAATAATAGCCAATGGTTTTTTAATATCTTTCGCCAGAGTCTGGTGATAAATTGGTACCAGAGGTGCACCCTGGCCGCCATTCTCAACATCCGAAAGTCTAAAATTATTAACTACTTTGAGATCAAGTAGTTTAGCTAGAAGACATCCGTCTCCAATTTGAAAAGTTAATTTTTCCTTTGGGTTATGGTAAATAGTTTGACCATGAAAACCAATCACATCGATATCTGATTTTGATATATTATTAATCTTCATAAAATCACATATAACATTTGCATGAATAAGCGTAAGTTCCTCCTCTAAAGCTTTAGGAACCGATACTTGCCCTAATTGATTGAAAAGACGTTGCTTAAATCGGGCCTGATATGGAACTGAATCAAATGGACCTATCGACATGATTGAAACGCCATCACTTTTCAAAAGAGCTATATCAACTCCATCTAATGATGTTCCACTCATTAATCCAATTGCAGTAAAAATTTTATCTTCTGTCATTTTGCTTAACCGATTTTATTTTTAATGCTTAAGATATAAATAATAGATATTAGTATTTTATTATAAAAAAGTTATAAACCCATTTTTCTAAAAATCTAAATCAATATTTTTATAAGTAAAAATGCTTGATTTAGTTATAAAGCATTAGTAGTGGTTTTAGCATGACTGTTTACAAATCCGACTTTCTAAATGAAATTACTACCCGTGGTTTTTTTCACCAATGTACTGATATTGAAGCTCTAGATCAAAAGGCAAGTCGTCAAATCATTCCAGCTTATATTGGATTTGATTGTACCGCGGAAAGCCTACACGTTGGTTCGCTTTTGCCCATAATGTTACTTCGCTGGCTTCAGAAAACAGGTCATAAACCAATTGTTCTTATGGGTGGGGGAACTACAAAAGTGGGGGACCCCTCGGGAAAAGATGAGAGCCGACCCCTACTAACAGATGCATTAATTAATAAAAACTTAGAAAGTATAAAAAAAATCTTCTCAAAATATTTAAAATTTGGAAACGCTCCAACAGACGCAATTATGGTAAACAATGATGATTGGTTAAAAAATATAGATTATATTGATTTTCTTAGAGAATATGGACCTCATTTCACAATCAATCGAATGTTGTCATTTGATAGTGTAAAACTTCGGCTCGAAAGAGAGCAGCCCCTTACTTTTCTCGAATTTAATTATATGATTCTGCAAGCATACGACTTTCTCGAGCTATCTAGACGCTCAAACTGCATTATGCAAATGGGAGGCTCAGATCAATGGGGCAATATCATTAACGGTGTTGAACTTGGCCGGAGAGCTGATGGAAAACAACTATTTGGTCTAACGACCCCACTCATGACTACATCTTCAGGTGCTAAAATGGGTAAAACAGCTGAGGGGGCTATCTGGCTCGACAGTAAGTTACTGCCAGCCTACAACTTCTGGCAGTATTGGAGAAACACAGAAGATGAAGATATTGGAAAATTTTTGCGTCTTTTTACTGAATTATCAGTAAAAGAGATCGAGAGCCTGGAAAAACTTAAAGGTAGTGACACAAACGAGGCAAAAAAGATACTGGCCAATGAGGCAACAAAATTATGTCATGGACAAGACGCTGCAGCACTCTCCGCGAAAACAGCCTTGGAGACATTTGAAGGATTTGGGACGAGCAAAGATTTACCAGCGTTTAAAATTCATAAAAATAAACTTCAATCTGGAATTCCAGCTTTTGAACTTTTTAAATTGGCTTTTAATATATCGGGCGGTGAATCAAGACGTTTGATTAAAGGAAAAGGAGCAAAAATAAACGATATAATAATTTATGATGAAGTAAAAATGATATCAAATCACGATTTGGATGACGACGGGGTGTTAAAATTATCAATCGGGAAAAAACGTCATATACTTATTAAGCCCATAGATTAATTTTGTTATGGAGCTATTTTAGGCTTATCAAATATTCGAAAAAGGTTCCTTAATAACCCAGGGGCAACAACAGATAATGGATTACTAGATATTTCAGGTTCTTTAGGGCTCCCTTTCATCGTATAGTTTGCGGCGAATATTCCCCCATCTTTCTCACCACCAGAGAATAACGTTCCAATTATTGGAATTCTAGTTAAGGCTGTATTTAATGCGTACATTGGAACGATTGTTCCCCTTACATCCATACTCTCAGTATAGGTATTTAACATTCCTGTTGCAGTCAGACCAAGTGACAATCCAGAAACCGACGCACCCCTTATTTTTATAATCTCATCTTTGCTCACAAATGGCGCATATAGTTTAGCAAAGCCTAATCCGATCCCCTGGAGATTTTCCAATATTCCCGTGATTGAGGCAACATTAAGTAACTCGGCCAAAATTGGGGCATTAATGACACGAAAGTCATCAATCCTAACATGACCAGCGAACTCACTATCAGGGGACATACCATTATATTCTCCCCTAAGAGCGAATTTTCCGCCTATCAAGTTATCATAATAATCGAAAACTTTTAACAATGATCCTGCATCATTAGACTCTACATTTAGATACCTTTTCCCCTCCTTCGGGATCAATACTACTTTTAACTTCTTTGCGCCATCCAACCGGGCTTCGAGGTTAATATTAGTCCAAACTAGGCCATCAAAAGATAATACACCATTTACGTTCTCCAATTTCTCGCCATCATATATTTCTGCCTTATCTATATTTAGAGACAAAGTATACATACCCAGCCTTTCAGTTGTATTTTGCTCTTCATCAGTTGCCAACCACTCAATCAAATCAATGCTTTTACCGGAAATATCTATATCCCATCCACCTTTTAAATTAGCAGGCTTGGGAGCCATTATTGCCCTAATATTTGTTCCACCAAATACTAAGCGATTTATTGATACCTTTTTTATACCGCCATCATTCTTGAATGATAAATTACCCTTAAGGTCTAGACCTCCTCCTTTAACTAAAATACTAGGAATACTAGTAAATCTGTTATTTTCAAAAGTGGCGAATAAAGTGGCATTAGCCTGAACTTTTTGCGATTTTCTCCAATTAAATCTTGGTAAATTCATATCAGCATCTTTTAGATCGAAGTACGCCGTTAGTTCACTATGTCCAGATCTTTTCTCCATTATATTTAGCCTTAGCCCAACTGTTCCTGTAATAAATTCATTAGTGAAAGGCATAAAGTTTAAACCCAGATTTTTTACCCATATCTTATCTACAAGCTTGGAAATAATGGAATATTTTCGAGCATATGCACTGTTATCGAGAAAACTTTCTTCCCATACTATATCTGTTTTAGCCCCTCCAATATCACCAAAACCCATAATTTTCATGGACTTATTATCGGCAATCAAATTGAGGTCACCCTTAAGAAGGTTTAGGTTGAATGGCAGTTTAGGTATTTCAACATTCTTCAATCTTGCATTAAGGAAACCATTGACCATTTCAGCTGTTGTTTTTGTTTCAACCAGAAAATTAAGTTTTAATTTAGCTTTTAGGTCACCTTTAATATTACTTTTGGATAGTTCCAATAATCGATTCGACCTTGGCAAACTATTACTTAAGACTTTTATGGTTGAGCCTAAAGGCCCCTCGAGATTAAGATCTACATCTGCATATTGATCAAAATTCTTTAATCCAGAAAAAATAATTCGGCCTGTCTTAATATCTATCTTTCCCGATCTACCCTCAGATATTAAGATTTCAAATTTATTCTCATTAAATTTAATATGCCCAATTCCACCAGTCGCTCTTGGCATTGATTCTAAATAATCAATGGACATATTCGAATAATTCATCGAGCCAAGGCTTGTTTTTATTTCAATACCATTTTGCACACTATATGTGCCGGAAAACCTACCTTGAGCAACGCCTATAACTCCATCATTTAAATTTTTAACAAGCCATGTCCTAATAACTGAATGCCAATTCTCGGGCCATACCTCAGAGATATTATTCACTAGAAGATTGCTAGCCTTGACGCCCAATTCAAAAGAAAACTCGTCATCAAACTCCTGAATGGTCGCTGTTGTATTGAACGTTGAATCTTTATCGTTAAATTGAAAAGCATCTATTTCTATTAATCCGTAATTAAGGTAGTAACTTCCGACCAAAGAGATTTTTCGCACTTTCCAATTATGTGTAATCGGTTTTCTTATTTTTAATATTCCATCATCACCCATATTTATTTGAAAATTATCAACACGCAATATTCCTTTATCTTGATTAAAATTACCTCTGAATTTTGCGCTCTCTATTGTTGTTGATGCATCTATATTTTCTTTAATCCTAAATTTCCCCGCCCTACCCTCAAAATTAAAATCAAATTCAGGAATTTGACCATTTTCTAATATAACCGCATCTAAAGTTCCATTTAAAGGCAAATCAAAAAATTCCATACGTTTGAGTTTTTGAGAAAATGGAGCAAGGTTTCGCGGATTTAAATTATTAAAACCTAGGGTAATTTGAGCCTTTTTAGATTTGGTATTATAATTACCCACTAAATTTATCGTCGTAGGTTCTTGTATTATAGTGTTATCAGATTTTACAATTAAATCTGCGATGATTGATAAAGCACCACTATCTCGACTAAGCCTTATATCTGTATCTGGAGCATTCCATTTAACATCAAGTTTCTGATCATCAAAGAAAACATTGCCGCGAATAATATTTATATATTTTAAATGGCTCAATGGTTTATCTGGATCTTGTTTTACTAATAAATCACCAATTAACCCTTCAAAAAAATTTAACTTTTTATTTACTAAACCATCAGACTCTTCACTATAGTTCACTGGTCCTATTTCAATCTTTCCAGAAGAATTCCGCAATATATTTAACCTAAGGTCAAAAATGCTAATGCTCTGAGGCGCCAATTTACCTTCAACTAAGGCAATAGGACTTATTGATACAGCGAGTTCGGGTATCTGAGCTAACACCTCTCCCATAGCATCAACAACTTTAGTGCCTCGCAAACGGATATCAATATTATTTTCCCACCCACCCCAAACTAAAACTGTTTTATCTAACTTTACTTCTAGCTTATTGTTTAAAGCCTCATTCAGAACACCTTCAAAATAAGGACTTAGGAAGGTAAGTGAAATTGGACTCGATGTAAGTTTCCAAAAAAAAACGCTCGCCAATAAAAACACACCTAAAAAAGTAAAAAGTAAAACATTTAAAATATTGCGAAGACCAGATAAAAACAACAAACCAACTCCATTTAAAAACAAACTTAAATATACAAAACTAATCCTATTTTAAGAACGTTAATCGCATAATTTGGTCAGAAAATATTGCAAATCAAAGATAATTGATATTATCACTGGTTACAAATCTATCCGGCTAAAAATATATCTACTTTTTTAAATTACTTAATATCAAAAAAATAAACTCAACTATTTAATTGCAACTTCGATCATAAATATTTTATTCCCCAACCTTGGCCGCAAGAGCTGCTGACATAAAAATATCCAAACCACCATCCAAAACACTTTGAGTATCCGATGTTTCCATTTCTGTGCGCAAATCTTTTACTAATTGATAGGGCTGAAGAACATAAGAGCGTATTTGATGACCCCAACCAATATCTGTTTTTGAGTCATGTTCTGCCTGAATCCTCTCTTCTCTTCTGGTTAATTCCATCTCGTATAATCGCGCCCTTAACATATCATAGGCTGCAGCGCGATTTCGATGCTGAGACCGATCATTCTGACATTGGACAACTATACCAGTTGGAATATGGGTTATTCGGATTGCTGAGTCAGTTTTATTTATATGTTGTCCACCAGCACCTGAGGCACGGTAAGTATCAACTCGAATATCTTTTTCATCAATATCCACAGCAATATCATTATTTATTACTGGGTAAACCCAAACTGAAGCAAAACTAGTGTGCCTGCGAGCGCTTGAGTCGAATGGCGAAATCCTAACAAGGCGGTGAACTCCACTCTCTGTTTTTAGCCAACCGTAAGCATCTGAGCCAACAATTTTTACGGTTGCAGACTTTAATCCGGCCTCCTCGCCCAAACTTCGCTCAAGATATTCAATTTTAAAGCCCCGACAATCTGCCCACCGCGTATACATACGCAATAACATTTGCGCCCAGTCTTGGGCCTCAGTGCCCCCAGCACCAGAGTGAATTTCTAAATAGCTATCATTAACGTCAACTTCTCCTGATAATAGGGCCTGGACCCTAGCTTTTTTAACTTTATCACTTAGACCAATTATTGTCGACTCTACTTCACGCAATAGAGTCTCATCATCTTCACTTTCAACAAGCGATAAAAGATCAACATTATATTCTAAACCGCTACTTATCTCGGTGATTATAGAAATGTTGCTCTTTAATTTATCATATTCTCTCATTGAGACCTGGGCCTTTTCGGGATTTTGCCAGAAATCTTGGCTCTCAATTATTGAACTTAGTTCTTCAACCCTTAGAAGGGCATTATCATAGTCAAAGATGCCTCCTGAGCAATTCAATTGCCTGTTCTATTTCCATAATTATTGTTTGCATATCTGAACGCATGTGATTTACCTTTATTGTCCAAAATAGCTATACTGCTAAATGACTCTGTCAATATCCCCCTAATTTCTATACAATTATGGTGTCAATATAAAGTCCCTATTCCAAGTTTGTTTGACTTTTCCAGTGTTTCCTCCGACGCATCAAACGTTTGCTCAAAGCCTATGGGAGCAGTGCCCGGTTTGAAAGCCTCTAGTATCACTTTCTGATCACCTAACTCTGCCAATTCTCCTGTTTCTGCATTAACACGAACAAGGCTTACTTCTGATGGTATTCGGAAAGGTATTGCTGGTTTATCAGATAATATACTCCTCATAAATTCTTTAAAAATTGGTGCGGCTACACTTGCACCTTGTTCTCTTTTTCCTAGCGAGCGTGGTTTATCAAAACCAACAAAAACGCCAACAGCAAGATCTGGTGAAAATCCAATAAACCAAGTATCCATAGATTGATTAGTGGTACCAGTCTTTCCACCTAGTGGAATTCCTAAATCGTTAATTATTTTCCCCGTACCACGTTGAACTGCCCCGTGTAGCATAGAAACCATCTGAAAAGCGCTAGTTGGGCTGATAATTTGTTTACTTTCATTGATTAGGTTAGGAGCTCCCTGATTCGTCCAAAAATCAGTTCGGCATTGATTACATTTTCGTTTATCATGTCGAAAAATAGTATTGCCGTTCCGATCTTGAATTCTATCAATTAACGTTGTCTCTATTTTCTTACCGCCATTAACAATCATAGCATATGCTCTAGTTAAATTAAAAAGAGTAGTCTCCCCTGCACCTAACGCCATGGACAACTGTATCGGTAAGTTTTTAAATACACCAAAATCTCTTGCATATTTTGATATGATTTCCATCCCGACTGTTTGAGCTAACCTAACAGTCATTAAGTTCCGAGACTTTTCAATGCCAAGACGCATTGTACTGAGACCATAAAATTTACCTGAATAATTTGCGGGTCGCCACTTTGGTTTACCAAAACCCTGTTCAATAACAAAGGGTGCATCTAAAATTAATGAAGATGGTGTAAATCCATTATCTAACGCTGCCAAATAAACAAAAGGTTTAAAGGCTGAACCAGGCTGACGTTTAGCCTGCATAGCTCGATTAAATTGACTGCGTTCATAAGAAAATCCACCTGACATCGCCAAAACTCGTCCAGTGTGAGCATTAATAACAACAAGCGCACCCTCTATTTCTGGTAACTGACGTAGCCTATAATTCAAAATCGAATTTATTTCTTGACTAACTTTAACTTGATCAACAATTATAACGTCACCAATTTTCAAAACTTCATTTGGCCAAGTAATCTTTGGCCCTAATAGTTCGCCTTTTATCCATTTACGTGCCCATTTTAATTCATTTAATTGTATTAAACCCTCAGAGCCGTCATCCACAATGATTGAAACATCAGTTTTGGTCAGTTTTGTTACTACTGCCAAACGCCAACTACCTAAAGCTTTTGGCTGTGGTACTTTGGACAATGCTTGCAACCAATCTTCTGCAACACCTATATTACGAATTGGTCCACGCCAGCCATGGCGTTTGTCATATTTAATCAATCCATTTCTAAGAGCTTTATCAGATAAATGCTGATATTCTGGTGAGATTGTACTTCGAACAACGAGACCGCCTCGATAAAGGGCTTTATTGCCATATTTTAATGATAGTTCACGGCGCACCTCTTCAGCAAAATAATCCGCTTTAACATACTCAGTTTCTTCGCGTTTTCTTGTGATTAGTGGCGATAAAATAGCTAAATTTGCATTGTTTGGAGTAATGAGCTTATCTTCGAGCATTCTGCCAATCACCCAATCTCTTCGTGATTTAGCTGCTCGAGGATGATTAAACGGATTATAGTTATTAGGCGCTTTGGGCAACGCTGCTAGAAAAGCAGCTTCTGAAATGGTTAAATTATTAAGAGCTTTATTGAAATAGTTTAATGCAGCAGTAGCAATACCATATGATCCAAAACCTAGATAAATTTCATTCAAATAAAGTTCCAGTATCCGATTTTTAGTCAAAGCCCTCTCAATCCTAAACGCCAAAATTGCTTCTTTGATTTTACGGTCGAGAGTAACATCAGCAGATAAAAGAAAGTTTTTTGCAACCTGTTGAGTAATTGTGGAGGCCCCAACAAGCTTACGGCCCGATATAAAACTTTTGATGTTTATTAAAATTGCTCGAATAATGCCCATGGGATCAATTCCAGGATGATAATAGAAATTCTTATCTTCAGCAGATAAAAATGCGTTAACTACTAATTTTGGAATAGCGCCAAACGGAACAAAAACTCTTTTTTGTTCAGCATACTCCGCAAGCAGTCGTCCATCACCCGCGTGTACACGAGTTATCACCGATGGTTCATAATCTGCTAATTGTTTATAATCTGGCAAGCCTTGGCCATACTTAAAAAATATAAAAGCCCCAAAGCCTAATCCAAGAATAATAAGC
>CEOF01084231.1_pt1 | contig 21413 bp, 17 predicted proteins | sample 361311 | NCBI WGS metagenome assembly CEOF01 (sample SAMEA2619667, study PRJEB7988) | marine metagenome | biome: marine biome (ENVO:00000447); feature: surface water layer (ENVO:00002042); material: "saline water (ENVO:00002010), including plankton (ENVO:xxxxxxxx)" | depth 5 m
AATCAAGATCTAAAAATACCTGACGGCACTCAAATATTTATGAGTGCGGTACTAAATACAGAAACAATAATAGGAGCTGATGACCCCGCCTATCAGACAGTAAATGGAATTCAAGAGCGTTGGAATCGACTAACCGCAAACAATCTTATTTTGGGTTCCTCATTTAGTTTTAGTAGCAATAATCAAGAAAGTATTTTCGATGAGACCTTTTATCAACTTAGATGGAAAACAGAATGGGTTGGTGGTCTTCTCAATCAATTTTTAAAAGAGGACAGTGCAATTAATGCGTCGGGTAATAGTTCCTTCAATGGAGTTTCGTCTTCTCAATATGTAAAAACTGAATTGGATTATATTAAGCATTGGCGAGTCGGACGAAAGCGGGTTTTAGCCTTTCATTTTTTTGGAGGTATAGCAATTCCCTACGGCAATGCCAATAGTATTCCTTTCATACGTTCCTTTTTTTCAGGAGGAACTAATGATAATCGAGCTTGGAAAGCCTACAAGTTAGGACCAGGAAGCAGCAACAATATTAATGAATTTAATGAAGCTAATTTTAAGCTTGCTCTGAATTTAGAATACCGATTTCCACTAATCGGCTCCTTAAATGGCGCACTCTTTAGCGACATAGGCAATATTTGGAATATATGGGATAGCGTAGAAGACACTGCTTTCCGATTTGATGGGTTAAAAGATTTAGCTGAAATTGCAGTTGGAACAGGGTTTGGGCTACGTTATGATTTAGATTTTTTTGTGATTCGATTTGATACAGGCTTTAAGACCCACAATCCTTCATTACCTTTAGAAAAAAGATGGGGGTCAGATTTAAGTCTCAGAAAAGCAGTTTTTAATATCGGTATCAATTATCCATTTTAAACCAAAAAAGTTTAATATTTTTACTCCAAACCATTTTGAATGAAAAATAAAATACCTGCCGGTGTTATATCTGGCAGACAAGTCCAAGAAATTTTTTCTCTAGCAAAAGAAAAAAAATTTGCACTCCCTGCAGTAAATGTAATTGGAAACAATACTATCAATGCTGTCCTAGAGACTGCAGCATCATTAAACAGTCCAGTAATTATTCAATTTTCAAATGGCGGTTCACAGTTCAATGCTGGAAAGGGTTTGCCAAATGATAACCAACAGGCTGCTATTGCAGGAGCTATTGCGGGGGCGGAGCATATTCATGAATTAGCACCTCTTTATGGTGCCCATGTAATATTGCACACCGATCATTGTGCAAAAAACTTATTACCGTGGATTGATGGTTTATTGACGGCCAGTGAAAGGTATTATAAGCAATATGGGAAATCTCTGTTCAGCTCACATATGATTGATCTTTCAGAAGAACCAATTGAAGAAAATATTGCCATTTGTAAACAATATTTGGCACGTATGAAAAAAATGGAGATGACTTTGGAAATCGAATTGGGGATAACTGGAGGTGAGGAAGACGGGGTTGACAACACAGATGTAGATATTTCTAAATTATACACACAGCCAGAGGAAGTAGCTTATGCCTATGAAGAACTTCTAAAAGTGAGCGACCAATTTACTGTTGCTGCAGCCTTTGGAAATGTGCACGGAGTATATAAACCTGGTAATGTAAAATTGACCCCTAAGATTTTAAGAAACTCTCAGCAACACATAAGCGAAAAATATAATCTCCCAGAAAATACTGTTGATTTTGTATTTCATGGCGGCTCTGGTTCATCACAAGAAGAAATAGAAGAGGCAATTGGTTATGGTGTTATTAAAATGAATATTGATACAGACCTTCAGTTCGCTTTTACAGAGGGAATTAGGGATTATATGACTAAAAAAATTGACTATTTAACCACTCAAATCGGTAATCCGGAGGGCAAAGAAAATCCAAATAAAAAATATTATGATCCCAGAAAATGGCTTAGAATGGGTGAGAATACATTCAAATCCCGTCTCGAAAAAGCCTTTAAAGACCTCAACAACATAAACACTTTATAACGCGTGTTTTTTTATATTTGAAAAAATCCTTCAAAAATGAGCTGGTTTAAACGACGAGAAAAAGGGATTCAAACCAAAACTGAAGAAAAAAAAGACATTCCAAAAGGTCTCTGGTATAAAACTCCAACTGGAAAGGTTGTTGAGACTCAAGAATTAACTGAAAACCAATATGTAAGTCCTGAAGACGGATACCACGTTCATATTGGTAGCAAAGAATATTTTGAAATTCTATTTGATAGCAATAAATTCGAAGAATTTGATGTTTCGCTAAGATCTAAAGATTTTTTGAAGTTTGAGGATTCAAAAAAGTACCTTAACAGATTAAAAGAAGCTCACAAAAAGAGCGGGTTAAATGACGCCATAAGATGTGCAATTGGTGATTCAAAAGGAAAAAAATTAGTGATTTCTTGCATGGACTTTTCTTTTATTGGGGGATCAATGGGTTCTGTAGTAGGAGAAAAAATAGCTCGATCAGTTAATATGGCTTTAAAGAATAATTGTCCCCTGCTAATTATTTCAAGATCAGGCGGTGCTAGAATGATGGAGTCAGCCACTTCTTTGATGCAAATGGCAAAAACAGCTGCCAAACTATCTCAACTTGCCGAAGCAAAATTACCCTATATTTCACTATGTACAGATCCCACAACGGGCGGAACCACTGCTTCTTTTGCAATGCTAGGTGATATCAATATTGCTGAGCCAGGGGCACTTATTGCTTTTGCTGGGCCAAGAGTAGTTAAAGATACCACTGGAAAAGAACTTCCTGAGGGTTTTCAAACTAGTGAGTTTCAACTTGAAAAAGGCTTTTTAGATTTTATTTCACATCGAAAAGACCTTAAAAATAAAATTAATCTCTATATCGATTTGATTCAAAATCAACAGATAAGAGAATAAAATAGGGAGGCAATTAAGTCATAAATCAATATAAATCTTATATTTGCCGCCTTATATAAACATACATAATAATTATTTAAATAATATTAGCATGTATTTAACAAAAGAAGTTAAAGAAAAGATTTTCAAGAAACACGGATTCTCTGTCAAAAACACCGGATCTACAGAGGGCCAAATTGCTTTATTTACCTACCGTATCAATCACCTTTCAGAGCACTTAAAAAAGAATAAGAAAGACTTCAACACTGAACGCTCATTAGTCCGATTGGTTGGTAAAAGAAGACAGCAACTAGATTATTTAAAATCCAAAAATATTGAACGATATCGGTCTATTATCAAGGAATTGAAAATAAGAAAATAAAAACCTCCTTCGGGTATTTAAACATACTGAATCAAGTTTTTCATTGGTTGCCTAACAACACACAACAGCGATTTTAGGTTTAAACAAAATGAAAATAATGACACCAAAAACATTTCAACAAGAAATCCATCTCAGTGATGGAAGAAAAATTATTCTAGAAACTGGAAAGCTAGCTAAACAAGCTAATGGCTCTGTAGTCGTAAAAATGGGCAATTGTATGTTACTAGCAACTGCTGTTTCAGCAAGACAATCTAGTCCTGTAGATTTCCTTCCACTTACTGTGGACTATCGTGAAAAATTTGCCGCTGCAGGAAGATTTCCTGGTGGTTTTTTTAAACGCGAAGCTAGACCAAGCAACGAAGAAATATTGACTATGCGATTAGTCGATAGAGTCTTAAGACCCCTTTTCCCACATGACTACCATGCTGAAACACAAATCATGATTCAACTTATGTCTCATGATGAGAATGTGATGCCAGACTCACTGGCTGGATTGGCTGCCTCCTCTGCACTACAACTTTCTGATATTCCATTTGAATGTCCTATTTCAGAAGTAAGGGTTGGGAGAATTGAAGAAAATTTTATTGTAAACCCAAGTAAAGCGCAATTAGAAGCATCTGACATTGATATTATGATTGGTGCTAGTGCTGACTCAGTGGCCATGGTCGAAGGCGAATTCAATGAAATTTCTGAATCTGAAATGGTCGCCGCCATAGAATTTGGTCATGACGCAATAAAAAATCAGATAAAAGCACAAGATGCCTTAACACAAGCTGTTGGGAAAAAAGAAACAAGAGAATACGAAAAAGAAGCTCAAGATGAAGTTCTGGCTGATAAAATTACAACTGCTACTTATGACAAGTTTTACTCTATTGCAAAAAAAGGATTAGATAAAGCAGACCGTTCGGAAGCTTTTACTGAAATAAAAGAAGCTATTTTAGCTGAATTTTCTCAAGGTGAACTAGAGGAAAAAGGAGAATTGATCTCACGATATATTAAGGCCTCACAGAAAAAGGCCGTTCGAGACCTTACCCTTAATAAAGGTATCCGACTAGACGGCAGAAAGACAACTGATATTAGACCCATATGGTGTGAGGTAGACTACCTTCCCTCTACTCATGGTTCTTCTGTATTCACAAGAGGTGAAACACAGGCACTAGCCACTGTTACTTTAGGAACATCAAGAGAAGCTAATATGATAGATTTACCTACCGAGCAAAGTGAAGAAAACTTTTATTTACATTACAACTTTCCTCCTTTCTCTACAGGCGAAGCAAGACCCCTTAGAGGGACCTCTAGACGAGAGGTCGGACATGGTAATTTAGCTCAACGTGCTCTAAAAAAGGTAATGCCTGATGACTGTCCATACACAGTGCGAGTTGTTTCTGAAGTGCTAGAATCTAATGGATCTTCTTCAATGGCAACTGTTTGTGCAGGAACAATGTCTTTGATGGACGCAGGTGTTCAAATTAGTAATCCTGTCTCTGGAATAGCCATGGGACTGATATCTGATGGTGACAAATATGCTGTGCTATCTGATATTTTAGGGGATGAAGATCATCTTGGCGATATGGATTTCAAAGTTGCAGGAACAGAAAAAGGGATTACTGCCTGCCAAATGGATATTAAAATTAAAGGGCTTTCTTATGACATTTTAGAACAAGCACTTGAACAATCTAAAGCTGGTCGACTTCACATTCTTAGGCACTTGACTGATGCGATAGCAGCACCGAATACAGAGGTAAAAGCACATGCGCCTAAGATGGTTAAAATTACTATCCCTAATAAATTTATAGGGGCTGTGATTGGTCCAAGTGGAAAAGTGATTCAAGAAATGCAAAAAGAAACAGGAACAACCATTGTTATTGAGGAAGACGGAGACTATGGGGCGATTGAAATTCTAGGAGTTGAACAAGAAAAAATTGATGCTGTAATTCAAAAAATAGATAATATCACTTTTACCCCTGAGGTTGGTAAAGTTTATGAAGTTATTGTGGTTAAGATTTTGGAATTTGGTGCTGTGGTAGAATTTGTTCCTGGTAATGAAATTTTATTACATATATCTGAAATTGCTTGGGATCGAATTGAAAAGGTTACTGACGAAATTAATCTTGGAGATAAGTTTAAAGTAAAATACTTTGGTGTTGACCCAAAAACAAGAAAACCAAAAGTTTCACGCAAAGCTCTCTTACCTCGACCAGAGCGTAAAGAGAGGTCTCCAAAAAATAAATAGCCCTTTAGGTGTAACATTTTATAGATATTAACGTATAATAATATAGAAACAGTATAATCCTTTTATGAGACAACTTAAGATAACCAAACAGGTAACCAATCGTGAGACCGCTTCTTTGGATAAATATTTACAGGAAATAGGTAAAGTAGACCTCATCACTGCAGAAGAAGAAGTTGAATTAGCACAACGAATCAAAGCAGGAGATCAAATAGCTCTAGAAAAATTGACTAAAGCGAACTTGCGTTTTGTGGTGTCTGTAGCGAAGCAATACCAAAATCAGGGATTAACTTTACCCGATTTAATTAATGAAGGCAACTTAGGCTTAATTAAAGCTGCTCAACGATTTGATGAGACGAGGGGATTTAAATTTATCTCCTATGCTGTTTGGTGGATTCGTCAGTCCATTTTACAAGCTTTAGCTGAACAATCTAGAATTGTGCGTTTGCCTTTGAATAAAATCGGGTCTATCAATAAAATAAATAAAACCTATGCATTTCTTGAGCAAGCTCACGAAAGAGCTCCTTCTGCAGAAGAAATAGCAAAAGAATTAGACATGACTATTAATGATGTTAAAGAATCTTTAAAAAATTCTGGTAGGCACGTCTCAATGGATGCACCTTTAGTCGAAGGAGAAGATTCTAATCTTTATGATGTTCTTAATAGCGGTGAATCACCTAATCCAGACAAAACACTTTTACACGAATCACTACGCACCGAAATTGAACGAGCATTAGAAACTCTGACTCCTCGTGAAGCCGATGTAGTTCGTCTTTATTTTGGTTTAGGCAATCAACATGCCATGACTTTAGAAGAAATTGGCGAAACCTTTGATTTGACTCGAGAAAGAGTAAGACAAATTAAGGAAAAAGCTATACGCAGATTAAAACACACTTCAAGGAGTAAAATTTTAAAAACCTATTTAGGTTAATAGAAAAGCAACCTTTGGGTTGCTTTTTTTTATCGTATTTTTGAAAAAAGTTGGATTATGTCCATAATTGCACCTTCCTTGTTAGCAGCTGATTTTGGAAATCTTAAACAAGTTTGCCATATGGTGAACGAAAGTGAGGCTGATTGGTTCCATTTAGACATTATGGATGGTGTCTTTGTTCCCAATATTTCTTTTGGAATGCCCGTAATAAAATGCATTCAAAAATATGCGAAGAAGCCCCTTGATATTCATTTAATGATTGTCGAGCCAGATCGTTATTTGGAGACTTTTTTTGCTCTAGGTGCAAGTGTAATTACTGTGCATTATGAAGCCTGTGTTCATTTACATAGAACCCTGGAAGCAATCAAATCGTTAGATATCAAAGCTGGAGTCGCCTTAAATCCACATACGCCAATTGGACATTTAGAACCACTTATTGAAATAATTGATTTAGTTTGTTTAATGAGTGTAAATCCAGGTTTTGGCGGACAATCTTTTATTCCAAAAACATATAATCGTATTTTAGATCTAAAAGAACTTATCGACAAAAAGGACTCCTCAGCACTTATAGAGATTGATGGGGGCGTAACAGATCAAAATGCAAAACAATTAGTCGTCTCAGGCGCAACTATTTTAGTTGCAGGAAACCATATTTTTAAATCAAAAGATCCTTCAGCAACGATAGCTCAATTGAAAGCTATTTAAATTTTAGCCTTAAATTGAACTCTTCTGTTTTCCGTTCTTCCTTTAACGGTTTCATTGTCTCCTGATGGATCATTTTCTCCAAAACCAGAGGTAATAATTCGCTCTTCTGATACTCCTTTTTGAATCAAGTAGTTCTTAACACTAACTGCTCTCCTCAAAGAAAGTTCTTCATTATATTTTTCAGAACCGTCACTAGAAGCATATCCTTCAATGTTGAGCACACCCACTGGATTTGTTTTTAGAATTTCTATAATTTCATTAAGTGTAACAAATGTTTTCTTTCCAATTAGAGCATCACTATCTGCAACAAAATATATATTTGGGGCAATTTTATTTATTTTATCAATAATTTCAGTAGCAATTTCTGGACAACCATTGTTCGAAGCTGGCCCCGATTGATCTTTACATTTATCTTCTAGATCTGGAACACCATCATTATCTGCATCGGGCCAAGGACACCCTTTATTTTCCTCTGGACCCATTTCATTAGGGCAATCGTCTTCTGGGTCGATAATGCTATCACCATCAGAATCCAAGCATCCATTCAATTCTAAACTACCAGCAATATTTGGACAAAGATCATCTGGATCAGCAACTCCATCACCATCGCTATCAGTACAACCTTTAAATTCAGCCAACCCTGCCACTTCTGGACATTTATCTTCTTTATCAATTATACCGTCTTCATCTGTATCTGGACAACCATTAAATTCTTTTAAGCCAGGAACCTCTGGACACTCATCTTTCTTATCTGAAATTCCATCTCCATCAATGTCTCCACCACCAAAATTGTAATGAAAACTAACCAAATGTTCAAAATGATCTGTTCCGTAGCTTTCTTCCGTACTTCTAAAAGCAGACTGAAAGGAAACATCAAATCTATCAGTTAACTCGTAAGCCAACCCTAGTCCTCCAAAAAGGGTTTTAGCAACATTTTTTGAAAGAAAAAATTGATTATTATCGGGTTGTATATCTATGTTAGAAAAACCATACCCACCTGTTAAAAAAGGTCTGAATTTTGATCGGAGTGGAGCCCATTTGAAAAAAGCGTCTGCATTATAATAGGAATAATCAGCAGACGGGCTTCCTTCTACTTTTGTAATATTGTTTAAAGTATATTTCAACCCAACTGAAAGTCCAGCAGAAACAAATCTAGATATTGAAATTGTTGGTCCTCCAATGTTCCAGTGGTCTCCAACATTGAAAAAAGATTCTAGAAATTCCCCCTGTGACCCGAATGGACTAGTTTCATTTAGACCTGTTGGATAGACATCTATAATACTTGTCCCTAAACTAATACTCCATGGTTTATCTGAGGTTTGAGAAAATAAAAAACTAGAGGCAAAAAAGAAGACTAAGAGGGATTTTATAAAACGTTTATGGGGTAGATGTTGCATTTGAAGGGATTTGTTTTAATATTAAATTTAGTAAATATAATTAGAGACTTTTTTTCGATTAAAAAGTACTTAAAATAATGTTATCAACAATTAGATTTCATAAAGAAAGCGTAAAAAAAAGATTGTACGAATAAAAAAGGTAGTTTCTACAGGTGTAGAATGGAGTACTAATCAAAATAATTCCAGTTTCTAAATACGTTTTAAAACAGGTTTATGAGCATAAGATATTCGATACGAATATCATTATTTATCATCTAAATCCTTACTAGACTTGAATATTGAAGGGAATTTTCTTTCAATCCAGTCAGGAATATAGTTTTGATTTTTGTCTTCCTCAACGCCTGTTGCAGTTGTAATTACAGAATATAATACGACGCCTCCCACAAGCACTGCCATGCAAATTAATACTGTTACTATACTACTCACTATGCTTAGTTTTAAATAAATATAAACAAAAATATTTATAAAAGATTATTTTTCGAGTAATTGGATATTGTCTACAGGGTTAAAAAAGCAAAAAAATGACTTATTGGGTCTAAAATAAAACTACTTTTACAAAGTTTTGATTTAGTACAAATCAAAACTTTGTACTTTCTCTTCATTTTGAAAAAAAATGGCCCAGTAGTTCAATTGGATAGAATATCAGATTTCGGCTCTGAGGGTTGGGGGTTCGAATCCTCCCTGGGTCACATATTCTTTTTTATAATCCACTGTTAATAAGAGATTTTTGTTAATTTTCTTTTCCTGTTATCCCTACTTTTTTGTGTCTCACTTAGTATATATATTTGATTTATGAATAAAAAAGACATTCTAGGTAATAATTTTTTATTAATTAACCCGTAATAAGTTTTTCCTTTATAATTAAAGCCAATTTTTTCCCATCGATCCTACCAGCCATTTTTGAATTGGCAATGCCAATTACTTTCCCCATGTCCTTCATTCCTTTTGCGCCCAAGTGAGTAATGATGCCTTCAACCTCTTTTTTAACAGTCTCTTCATCCATAGGTTCTGGAAGAAATTGACGTATCAAAACTGCTTGGCTTTCTTCTGGGATGGCTAAATCATCTCTATTTTGTGCTCTATACAGTGAAGCACTTTCTTGCCTTTGTTTTACTAATTTTTGTAACAGCTCTATTTCGTCAGCTTCCTCTATTTGAGTTGTGCCTTTGCCCTCAGTTTTAAGTAAAAGAAGTGCTGATTTAATTGCCCTGTAGGCATTGAGCGCTTCTTTATCTTTAGACTTCATTGCTTTCGTTAGAGCTGTTGTTATTTTATTTTCTAGTGACATATTTTTTTAACTAAATAATTTATTATTAGTCTACACTATCATGCAAAAAAGAGTTATTTGAACGTAGATGCATACCAGATTGTTCGTCTTCATCTAGAGAGGTTCTAGACCCAGGGGGGGGCTCCTTTTCTGAGAGATCCATTCCCTTACGTTCAAACGCTGGTTTATTTTCCAATTCATCTATTCTTTGCAATTGATATTTGAATTTATAATTGAATTTTTTGAGTTGTTCTTTTCTAATTTCATTGTTTTTTGAAAATGATTCCTCAATAGACTTGTCAAACGGATTTGATTGATTAGTTTCCACAATAGTATGCTTTTCGTCGTAAGATGTTTGATGGTCTTCTATCTCTTCACCACTCTGTGGAACCTCCTCAGGAGTTGAACTTATTTTTAATTCAAACTCTATTACCTGCTCTTCAAAATCAAAAGTTTCTTCTTGACTATCATGAGAAACTGAATCTAACTTCTTTTTATTTTCTGCTAATTTTGTCTCTTTTATTTCAGATAAATTCTCTAAAGGTTTTTCAAAATCCATCGCTATTTGTAATTCCTCATCTAAGACATGCTCAGGATCATTAACTTCAATGTCAGACAATTCTTTTGAGCTAATTTCATTAAAAATAAATTCTTCTGGATCGTCTTCTGTTTTAACTATAAATTCTTCTACATTATTTAGTTCAAGATTAAACAAAGCTGTTTCTTCAGTTTGATGTTCGGTTTCTTCTTTTATATTTCCAGAATTGTCATTTTTAAGCTCCTCTACCTGGCTTTGAGATGGTTCATTTTTCTGCTGATCGATTAGATTATATTCAATTTTATCAACCACTGAAAGGGTACTCATTTCTGCGGCCAGATCTGATTCACCCATTTCTTCAATTGATTGCTCATTTGTATGAATTATTTCATCTTCTAAAATTTTTTCAGTATGTTTAGCCGTTAACGAATTTTCTTCTCCATCAATAAAAAATGAGTCCTCTTCTTCAGGAGCTTTTAGCCGTTCTTCAGCCTCAATTATTTCATAAACCACCTCCATATTCATAATTTCATGTGCCAGCATTTCGTCCTCTTCAGCAAAAGAATTTTCTATAGAAGGCTCTATTTCCTCCTTTTCAATTGGAGCTTCAAAGGCATCCAAGGGTTGGTTTTCAATATCTACTTCCTTTTCTGTTAAATCTTGTTCTACTTTTTGTTCATCTTCAAGCGTATGAATAATTTTTTTTGCTTCAGTATTTACAATTTCTAACTGTTGCTCAGCACCAAAACCAGTAGCAATTACTGTAACAGCAACAGCATTTCCAAGAGTTTCATCTTCACCTACACCCATGATGATATTGGTGTGGTTTCCAGCTTCTGCTTGTATAAAATCATTAATTTCCCCTATTTCATCAATTGTTATTTCCTCTGATCCAGAAACTATGAGTAACAAGACGTTTTTACAGCCAGTAATTTTATTATCATTTAGCAAAGGAGAATCCAAGGCATTTTCGATGGCTTCCTTAGCTCTATTGGAACCAGAAGCAGAGCCTGATCCCATTATGGCCGTTCCTGAATTGGTCAATACAGTTTTTGCATCTTTTAAATCAATATTTTGGGTATAATGGTGAGTAATTACTTCTGCAATGCCTCTTGCCGCGGTAGCTAAAACCTCATCTGCTTTTGAAAAACCAGCTTTAAATCCTAGATTACCATAAACGATCCGCAATTTGTTATTATTAATAACGATTAGTGCATCTACTGTCTTCTTTATCTTTTCAAGCCCTTCTTGTGCTTGCTCTAGCCTAATTTTTCCTTCAAATTGAAAAGGCATAGTCACAATTCCAACAGTTAGTATATCGAGATCTTTAGACATTTTGGCAATAATTGGTGCCGCTCCAGTTCCTGTCCCCCCACCCATTCCAGCCGTGATAAAGACCATCTTGGTTCTGGTATGCAATAGAGTTTCAAGTTCCACCTTACTTTCTTGAGCTGCCAAAGCACCGACTTCTGGGTTTGCACCAGCACCTAGTCCTTCAGTTAAACTCGCCCCCAACTGTATCTTTGTTGGAACTGGACTTTCCATTAGTGCTTGTGCATCTGTATTGGTCACCACAAAATCAACGCCATTTATGCCTTGGCTAAACATGTAGTTTATAGCATTACTTCCACCTCCGCCAACCCCAATCACTTTGATTACGTTGCTTTTATTTTTAGGTAAATCAAAATTAAAATCGTTAGTTACATCGTTTTCCATAATTATTACTTTAAGCTTTATCTAAGAATTCTTTTAGAGTATCTCCAAATTTTTCTAAAATCGTTTTACGGTATTTCTGTTTTGGGCCCACATCGGTCGTATTTATTATTTCCTGTTCTTCATCTTGAGGCCCTTCATCTTCAATAAGATCTTGTAGCTCTTGTTTTTCTATAGCATTCATCAATAGTCCTACAGAGGTCGCAAAAAGTGGACTCGCCACGCTGTCCTGTGTTTTTCCAGCTAAGTGTTCACTTGGATAGCCTACCCTAGAATCCATTCCAGTTATATATTCTACCAATTGTTTAAGATGTTTGAGTTGGCTTCCTCCTCCTGTCAGCACTATTCCAGCTATGAGTTTCTTTTTTTGCTCCTCATGCCCATAGTTTTTTATTTCTAGATATACTTGTTCAATAATCTCTACCACCCTAGCGTTGATTATTTTGGAAAGTGTTTTTAAAGAGATTTCTTTAGGATCTCGGCCCCTCAAACCAGGTATAGAAACAATTTCAGTATCACGATTTTCTCCTGGCCATGTTGAACCAAATTTTACTTTCAATAATTCTGCTTGTTTTTCAATTATTGAGCATCCCTCTTTGATATCCTCAGTAATTACATTACCCCCAAAAGGAATAACAGCGGTGTGCCTAATAATGCCATCTTTAAAGATGGCTAAATCAGTGGTTCCGCCACCAATATCTATCAACGCTACACCTGCTTCCTTTTCTTCATGACTCAAGACAGCCTCTGCTGAGGCAAGCGGTTCTAGGGTAATGTTTGACATTTTCAACCCTGCACTCTTAATACATCTTCCGATATTTCTGATAGAGGCTATTTGGCCAACAACAACATGAAAATTGGCTTCCAGGCGACCTCCATACATCCCTATAGGTTCTTTTATTTCACCAACGCCATCGACCTTGTACTCTTGAGGTAAAACATGGATAATTTCTTCTCCGGGGAGCATAACCAATTTATATACTTGCTGAATTAGATTCTGTATATCATCTTCGTTAATAACTTCGTCAGCATTTTCTCTTGTGATATAGTCACTATGCTGAATACTTCTTATGTGTTGTCCGGCAATACCTACAACGACCTCTTTAAATTCTTTATCTGAAGAAGTTTTGGCTTCTATAACCGCTTGTTTAATGGATTGTATAGTTTGGGTGATGTTATTGACGACCCCTCGGTGAACACCTAAACTTTTAGATTTACCGACGCCAAGTATTTCGACCTTATTAAATTCATTTTTTTTACCTACTAGAGCCACTATCTTAGTGGTTCCAATATCTAGGCCAACTGCTATTTCATGATTTTTCATAATACTAAAGTGTTTTTGCAACTACTTGATTTTTATATTTTAAATTGATTATGTTATATCCTTTCAAGGTGTCTTGCGCTCTTTGGAAAGCACAAAATATTTTTAGTTTTTTTATTTTTGCCTTTAGTCGATAATAATCTCCAAATATGATTTTAAAAGGGTAAGATCGAAGAGTTATAAAATAATTTCCATCGTTAAAACTCAATGCTATTAATTCTGATTGAATAAAACTATCTTGTTCAAATTGAATAAAAAACCGAATAACTTCTTTCATACGATCTTTAGGAAGGGGCCCTCGAAATAAAGGGATAATCTCATCATATTTTTCATAAAAAGGAAAACGCTCTGCTTTTTTATCTACAAAATATTTTAGTGTGTCTTCCACTAAAAAAAACGGTTTTCTCTCTGTCACTTTTACCCCTATAGTTCCCGAGGGTTTGAGGAAGGCCTCTGCATTTTCAATAACTTCATTTTGTTCTAAAGCTACCTCGATTTCATCCAAAACTAAACTATCTTTAACCATGTTAAACGATTGTTTTTGGTTTTGTGTTAACAATTTATTAACGATGGAGTCGTTTAAAATATGTGGTTTTTTTTCAAAAAGAATCTCAATATTTAGAGTCTGATTCTGATGGTTTTGCTTCTGTGTAATAATTACTAAGAATAGCATAAGCCCAAAACAAAAAAATAAAAATATCACTTTTTTATAAGTCATGATTCCGGGTTTAATTGCATTAAAAATTTTTGTATTTCAAGACCAATATCTCCTGCTCCAGCCATCACCAATAAGTCTGTTTTAGATTCTTCTATTGCGCTGAAAAGATCAGCTTTTTTCACCCTCTTTTTGTTAGGATTGGATATCAAATTCAATAAATTAGCTGATGTAACACCTTCAATTGGAAGCTCTCTTGCTGGATAAATATCTAATAAAATCACTTCGTCGAATTCAGATAAAACGTTTGCAAAATCGGACATAAAATCTCTTGTTCTTGAAAATAAGTGAGGCTGAAAAACAATTCCATTTTTTCGCTTTGGATATGTAGATTTTATGGTTTTTAAAACTGCCTTAAGTTCAACAGGATGGTGAGCATAGTCATCAATAAGTAGCAAATCATCTAATTGGTATTGATTCATTCTACGTTCTATTCCTGGGAATGATGCCAAACCTTTTCGAATCGATTCAAAAGAAACACCTTCAAGATGAGCAAGAGATATGGCGCATAAAGCATTGGCAAGATTATGTTTACCTATTTGATTAAAATAAAGTGCTTTTTCCTCTCCCTCTGGGGTTACCACATCAAATAAATAACCCTCATTATATGGCTTAAAACTTGGAATATTATAGGAAGCATTCACTTCAAAACCATAGGTCAAATTTGAAAGAGGCAATCCATAAGAGACTAAAAGTGTATTTTTTACTTGTTTTGCAAATGCAGTAAACCCTTTTTCAATTCCCTCTAATGAATCATAAATTTCCATATGATCAGCATCCATAGTAGTAATCGCTGCATGAGTGGGAAATAGCTGTAAGAAGGAACGATCGTATTCGTCTGCTTCTACTACATAAAAGTCAATTCCAGTACTTATATAATTTGAATTATACTCTTTGACGATACCGCCTACAAAAGCAGTAAAAGCACGATTATCAGTGGTAAACAAATGAGTCAAAATAGCTGCTGTGGTTGTTTTACCATGTGTGCCAGCAATAGCAAATGTTTTTTTATTACTACAAATTTTTCCTAGAAAAGCAGCTCGCTTATACATTTTATTGCCTTGAAGATCAAAAAATTGCCATAACGGATTTCTTTTCAGAATAGCAGCGGTATAAATTATTTCTACGTTTTTTTGTTTTACTTCTTCTGGTAATGCCTTTATTATAGGCTCATAAATTATATATACTCCAACATCTGAAAGCATTAGGGTTATTGGACTTTTCACTTTATCGTAACCCCAAACACTAGCTCCATTTTCAATTAAATGCAAGGCTATTGCTGACATACCAATGCCGCCAATACCAATCATGAAATAGGTTTTGTTATAGATCATGATAGAATGATTTTTTCTAATTCATCCACTATTTGTGGAGTAGCATTAGGTTTAGCTAGTGCCCTTATTTTTGTGCCCATTTCACTTTGCTTCTTTTCATCTTGCACTAAGTCTAAAAAGGTTTTTTTGAACTCATTTTCCAAATCAATTTCTTCGATCATAATGGCAGCTTGTTGATCAACGAGGACTTGAGCATTTTTCACCTGATGGTTTGCGGTCACATTTGGTGATGGAATCAAAATTGATGGTTTGCCTATACAACACAATTCAGCTATGGTTCCGGCACCGGCACGTGCTATAATTAAATCTGCAGCAGCATAGAAAGATTGCATTTCAGTAATAAAGGGCAACACTTTTACCGTTTGATTTTCCATTGAAGCATATTGATCGTAATACAACTTGCCACATTGCCACACTATTTGATAGCCTAAATTCATTATAAAATGAAGCTCCTTACCTATCAAATTATTTATTGTTCTTGCTCCTAAACTACCTCCTAAAACCGCGAGTGTTCTTTTTTTCGAATTTAAATTAAGATGCTTTTTTGCTTGTGTAGGAGAAATATTGAACTGAGTAATATTTTGTCTAATAGGAATGCCTGTGTAATGAATTTTTTCTTTGGGAAAGAATCGCTCCATACCCTGAAAACCAACACAGATGGCTTTTGCATTTTGTCCTAAAATTTTATTTGTTATACCAGGATAAGAATTTTGTTCCTGAATGAGTGTTGGTAGTCGCATCCATTGTGCCACTTGCAGTAATGCACCACTTGCAAATCCGCCAGTTCCAACAACTGCCTTTGGTCTAAAGCGAACTAAAATAAAAAAAGACTGAATCAAACTAATAACTAGTTTGAAAGGAAAGAAAATATTGCGTAATGAAAGTGAACGTTGAAATCCATCAATCCAAATACCAACAATTCGAAAACCTGCTCTAGGAATTTGTTGCATTTCCATTTTATTATGAGCACCAACAAATAAAAGCTCAGAATCTTGGTAGCGTTGCTTGATTTCAGACCCAATAGCTATTGCTGGGAAAATGTGCCCTCCAGTACCTCCTCCAGAAATGACGATTTTATGGCGTTTCACTTAATATTTTAATTGGATTATCTGTTGTTTCAAAAGAGAACTCAGGATCTTGATTTTTCGATGCGCTTACACTTAGAATCATTCCCAAGGCAATACATGTCATCCACGCTGATGTTCCTCCACTGCTTATCATAGGAAGCGTTTGACCGGTCACGGGAAGAATTTGAACTGCTACTCCCATGTTTATCAATGCTTGACCTAAAATAGGTAGGCCTAAGCCAATAACTAATAATTTTCCAAAAGTGGTGGTCGCGCGATGGGCAATGACAACCACTCTAAACAAAAGCAAAAGATAAATTAAAAGCAAACCTAGTCCGCCAACAAGTCCAAATTCTTCAATTATTATAGCATATATAAAATCAGTAGAACTTTGAGGTAAAAAATTTTTCATTCGGCTCTTGCCAGCACCTAAACCGAATATTTTTCCAGTAGCAATGGCCATCTTAGCTCTGTCAATTTGATAACTTCCATCAGATTGAGAGGAGTCATTAAAATTTTCTATCCTACTCATCCAAGTATCAACACGATTGGGCATTGCCTCTGGATAGGCTCTTGAAGTCATAAAGAATAAAACAAAGAATCCCACACCACTACACACGATTCCTAGCAAATATTGAATTGGATATCCTCCTATAAAACAGAGAACTAACACCACCAAAAACAGTAGTGCCGCTGTGGATAGGTTGGAGGGCAAAATCAACCCAATAATAACAGCTACAGGAAGCCAAAGAACTAAGATAGACTTAATAAACGATTTAAAATTGTTTTTATTTTTCGAAAGATATTGAGCTACATAGATCATAGTGACTACCAGTGCCAAAGTAGACGTTTGAAAACTTAACCCTACAATTGGAATCCGTATCCATCTACTGGCATTGGCTCCATTAATAATAGTCCCCTGAGAAGCAGTATAAATCAGGAGCAATATTACAACAGGTAATAATAAAATTGATACTCCTTTAAAATAATTATTAGGAACTCTATGAATCAAATACATAAAGAAAAACCCAATCGTTAAAATGACAAAATGTTTGACCAAATAGCCCCAAGGGGTTCCTTTTCCAACAACATAAACTAGATTTGAGGAAGCACTAAATACGGGTAAAAAAGAAAAAATTGCCAATAGCGTCAAAATGACCCAAAGGGCTCTATCTCCTTGTATGCTATTTAGTAATTTCATAAATTCTTTACGGCCTTTTTAAATTGATTTCCTCGGTCTTCATAATTCTGAAATAAATCAAAACTTGCACAAGCAGGCGAAAGCAAAACAGTTTCATTCTTCTCAGCAATTTTGTGTGAAATTTTCACAGCTTCTGAAATACTTTGTGTTTCAATCATTATATCACTCACATCAGCGAAGACTTCAAACAATTTTTTATTATCAATTCCTAGACAAATAATGGCTTTTACTTTTTCACGCACTAAAGGCAACAATGAGGAATAATCATTACCTTTATCTATTCCTCCAGCTATCCAAACTGTAGGAGTAAGAATACTTTCCAACGCAAAATAAGTGGCATTCACATTTGTTGCTTTTGAGTCATTGATGTAATCCACTTTTTGAATCGTAAATGCTTTTTCCATACGGTGGGGTGCTCCTTGGAAATGAGAAAGGCTTTTCTGGATTTGCTCTTTGTTTATAGACAATAAGTTAGCAACGGTTGCAGCTGCCATTGCATTAAGCAAATTGTGCCGCCCTGTAAGCGTAAATTGTGAAGTGTTTATCATAATTGGTGAATTATCATTCTTAATTTTAATTTGGTTATCTAAACAAGTGGTTTGACTTGTACTTTTGATTCCAAATGAGTGTAGTTTTGCATTACTTTTTTTAAATTTTAAAGCATCTATCAATAATGGGTTGTCCGCATTAAAAATCAAAAAATCTGATTCTTTTTGGTATTTTGTAAGGTTGAGTTTGGCTTGGACATAGTGAGCAAGATTATTTCCATATCGATCCAAGTGATCAGGTGTAATATTTGTGATTACACCTATTTTAGGGGCAAAAGAATTAATATCATCTAATTGAAAACTGCTGACCTCCAAAACATAATAATCGTGAGAAGTTTCTTTTACCAAACGGGCAAAACTATTTCCAATATTTCCACCCACAGCTACATCTAATCCTGCTTCTTTTAATATGGTATAGGTCAACATAGTAGTGGTGGTTTTGCCATTGCTCCCTGTTATAGCAATTATATTTGCTTTTGTATAACGTGATGCAAATTCAATTTCAGACACAACAGTTTTCGAATGAGAGATTAAATCTTGAATGATAGGGGCTTCTCTTGGAATTCCAGGACTTTTTATAATCCAACGCGCATCGTGCATATTATTTAGAGTATGTTGATGTTCCTCCCAGCCTATGTGTTGTTTGTTGAATAAATCTTGGGTAGTTTTTGAAATGTTTGAGGCGTCTGAAACAAATACTGAAAAACCTTGTTTTTGCGCTAATAACGCAGCCCCTACTCCACTTTCACCTGCCCCTAAAACCACTACTTTTTCTTTCATTTACCTGATTTTTAGAGTAACAATTGAAACAATGGCTAATAGAATTCCTACGATCCAAAAACGGGCTACTATTTTGCTCTCATGATAGCCTTTTTTCTGAAAGTGATGATGTAAGGGTGACATTAAAAAAAGTCGCTTTCCCTCTCCTGTCTTTCGTTTACTATATTTGAAATAGCCCACTTGAAGAATGACAGATAGATTTTCTATTAGAAAAATTCCACATAAAATAGGAATCAACAGTTCTTTTCTAACAATAATTGCTACCACTGCAATCAAGGCCCCAATGGTTAAGCTCCCTGTATCCCCCATAAAAATGCTTGCAGGAAAGGAATTATACCAAATAAAACCAACTAAGGCGCCTACAAAAGAGGCAATAAAAACAGTAACTTCCCCCACATTAGGGATATACATGATGTTCAAATAATCAGAAAAAATAATGTTTCCAGACACCCATGCAAAAATGGCTAAAGCAATAACAATTATAGCTGAACTACCAGCAGCAAGACCATCAATTCCATCAGTGAGGTTAGCGCCATTTGAGACAGCCATGATAATAAATATTACAATGGGAATAAAAACTGTCCACCCCCACTGGGTTGTCGCAAGACCGGTCCACCCAATCAGATCAGCGTAATCAAATTCATTATTTTTTAGAAGAGGAATAGTGGTTAATATGCCTTTTTGATCTTGAGTAACACGCTCAACCATTGCTAAATCATTGACTTTTTCGCTCACTGTTCTAACCGTGACCATTGGATGGAAATAAAGCACTCCCCCTACAATAGCTCCTAGTATGAATTGACCTAAAATTTTGAATTTACCCTGAAGCCCTTTTTTGTCCTTTTTAAAAATTTTGATATAATCATCTATCCATCCTATAAAGCCTGTCCATAAAGTTGTAAACAATAAAATAAGGATATAAATATTCTCAAGTTTTGCTACCAAAATGACTGGAACCAAGAGGCTAATTAGTATAATGATTCCTCCCATTGTAGGTGTTCCTTCTTTTTCTTTTTGGCCCTCTAATCCTAAGTCTCTAATGTTTTCGTCTACTTGTTGATCTTTTAAATATTGAATTATTCTTTTCCCAAAAATCAAAGAAATAAGCAAGGCCAAAATAAATCCTAAACTTGCTCTAAAGCTCAGATACTGAAAAAGACTCGCTCCAAGGAGTTGAAAGTTATTTTCTAGATATTCAAAGAGATAGTATAACATTCTTAGTTTAAGTTTAAAAAGATATCCTGTGCAATTTTAAAATCATCAAAAGGATGTTTAACTCCTTCAATTTCCTGATAGGTCTCGTGTCCTTTCCCTGCAATGAGAATTATATCTTTGGGCTGAGACAAATGTTTTGCCTCAGCAATTGCTTCTTTACGATTTGTGATTTTTAATACTTTTCGTTGATCTTTTAATGATACTCCTGCTAACATCTCTTCGATGATTACATCTGGAGATTCATTGCGTGGATTGTCAGAAGTAAAAATGGTCTTATCACAATAAGAAGCTGATATTTTTCCCATAATGGGTCTTTTTTTCTTATCTCGATTTCCACCACATCCAACAATAGTTAAGAGCATTTCATTTCTTGTCCTAATGGCATTAATTGTTTTTAATACATTTTCCAATGCGTCTGGTGTATGAGCATAATCTATAATAATTGTAATTTCTTCTTTGGTTTGAAAAATTTGAAACCTTCCCACTTGACTTTTTAATTTGCTTAATTGTTTCAATACCTCTAAAGGATCAACTCCAAGCTGTTCTGTAGTTGCAAACACCGCTAAAAGGTTGTAGGTATTGAAATTTCCAACAAGCGCTGTCCACATTTCTTGATTGTTAATTTTTAAGAGCATTCCTGAAAATTGTTGCTCTAAAATTTTAGCCTGATAGTCTGCTGCTCTTTTGAGAGCATAATGAATCTTTTTTGCCTTTGTGTTTTGCATCATATACATGCCATTTTTGTCATCAGTATTTGAAAGAGCAAAGGCTTTTGGTGGTAATAGGTCAAAAAAGACTTTTTTTATGTCCCTGTAATTCTTAAAGCTTCCGTGATAATCAAGATGATCATGTGTAAGGTTGGTAAAAACTCCACCACTGAAATATAATCCTGACACTCTGTGCTGGGCAATTCCATGCGAAGACACTTCCATAAAACAATGTGTAATTCCATTTGCCAACATTTCTGATAGATACTTTTGGATCGAAATTGCATCTGGGGTTGTATGGGTGGCTTCATGAAAAACATCACAATATTGGATGGCAACTGTAGAAATAAGTCCACATTTGTACTTCAAATTAGTCATCACTTCGTATAACATACTAGCCACAGAAGTTTTCCCATTAGTGCCAGTAATCCCAATGAGGTTTAGTTGCTTGGAAGGGTTTTTATAAAAATTGTCAGCCATTAAGGCCAAAGCCTTATGGCTATTTTCTA
>CEOF01105625.1_pt1 | contig 21064 bp, 10 predicted proteins | sample 361311 | NCBI WGS metagenome assembly CEOF01 (sample SAMEA2619667, study PRJEB7988) | marine metagenome | biome: marine biome (ENVO:00000447); feature: surface water layer (ENVO:00002042); material: "saline water (ENVO:00002010), including plankton (ENVO:xxxxxxxx)" | depth 5 m
TCGGGTGTTTGTTCCTGTCCTATTTGTTGCTCCTCTCCACCATAATCTCTAAGTCCGTAATAGGGTGGAGATGTCACACACATTCTTGCACTCTGTGGTAGAAATGCTGATAGTGTCTTACGACAGTCACCATATAAAATAGTGTCTTTCATCTATTTCTTTCATCCCACTCTTTTAATATCCATGAACTACTATTCTTTTTACCAAGTCCACCGACAGCCCATCTAAATACCACTCTTTCATCTTCACTAAACTTATCATACTCTGGTACATTTTCATTGTGTCTATCTCCACCATTAGCAAAGATTACCTTATCATATATTTGTAAACATTGTTCAATGGCATGATTTGCACTTCCATCGCTATCATTAAATTCAATAACATTATCAACCACTTTCAATGCTCTGACAATATCAATTCTTTCACTAGATGGCATAAAAGGTTTACCCTTCTTTCTTGTCAACCAATCATCTGAATTAACACCAACTGCCAAGGCACTCATTGGTGCTATTTGTTTTGCTGAATTTAATAATGAAATATGGCCACTATGTATTGGATCAAATCCACCTGTGACTAAAACTACGGAAGAAGTCATTTTGTTATTATAGAAATTGCTGGTTCTCCTCTCTCAAATACAGTATCAACAACTGCCTGTACTTTTCGTGCAGTAGAGATGCCCACCTTTGAATATACTGGTATACATACTAACCCATATTTCTTATTTTCGCAACCCTTACGGATCACTCTGCCAATAGTTTGTGATATTCCAATGTAATCCATAGATCTTAAGAACAAGACCGCTTCAAGACCCTTTACGTTGATACCCTCTGCTAAGATACTGTGATGTAATACAACAAATTTCTTATCAGGATCTTTACCCCATGCACTTAATACATTAAAGAACTCATCTCTGGTTACTTTCTCACCATCAATGACTGCACCAGTTTTGGATGTAATATACATGCAATTATAACCTCTCCATGCTAATTCGTCACGGAACTTATCATATGATACTAATCCTTGGATCTGCTTGGTAGACTTAGCACACACGAGGATCTTCTTAGTCTCATGGTCATCAATATTATCCATGATCTGATTACATTCTACATCAAATGTTATCTCATCTTTCTGTCTTATCTCACTCTTATATACTTTTACTTTTGGTGGTAGGATGTGACCTTGTTCTACCAACTTAGGTGCTGGTACATTACAGATAACATTACCGAATATATCACTATCATTCATACCTATCTTGAAAGGTGTTCTACTGTGCTTAGGTGTTGCAGTAAAGAAGTAGCAACGTAAAGAATTAAATGGTAGTGAGAAGTAATCAACTGACTCTATGAAATTCTTTTGTACTGCGTTGTGTGCTTCATCAAAATATACTGTGTCTACAACAACATCTGCTTCTACTAATCTATGAAGTGAATGATATGTTGTAAAGATTAATTTACTTCCCTGTGTATTTCTTACCCACTTTTGAATTTTATCACTCTTAGTTGTACTATAATGATGTGTTTCACCACTATGTACGTGCATCACAGATACATTCTCAATCTCTTCCAAGAACTCAGATGATAATTGCTCTGCTAATAGGATGCGTGGAGCAACTACAACAAGAGTTGGATCAGTAACACCATTAAGTCTTCTTATAGCATCCTTAATAGCAATAAGAGTTTTGCCACCACCAGTGGGTACAATGATTTGACCCTTAGAATGTCTTGCCATTGCTTCCAATGCCTTATTCTGATGTGGACGTAACTGCATGTATGCTCTTTGTTCGTTATGAATATATTATAGCATAAAAATACCCCCTTGAGGGGGTCTTGTGACAGTTCCGTCACTGGTTCCTTTAGAAAATTATAGAGCCTTCCGTACAAACCTTACAAAGGTATCTATAAGTTTTTTAATTTTGACAAGAAATTTTGATAACCTATGTGGGATGTAAAAATATATGTAAGAACCAAAAATTTTGATTGAGATTGATGGTTGATTATATTTAACCCATTCTTCATCAAGAATTGGCCATGCACCAATAGGACAACCATTCACTGCAAATTTAGTTTTTGGTTTAAGAAAACAACCACATTTTTTACAACGAATTTGAGATATGTCATAATATATACATCTCGTACATATTTCCATTCTCTCTTTAGATATTTCATCAGATACGAAAGGTTTTTTAGATTTATTTAAAAGATCTGATACAGTTTTTAATAAATTTTTACCTTGTTTTTGTAAAGAAGGATAGTCAGACATGTTACATACTCAAGTCAATTTATTTATCTAAACATCTGGGAGATAACCTCCTTTTAAATTATCAGCATTTACTCCTTCTACGGTATATCCAGTTCCACGTATTGCCCTACCAGCATTTCCACCACTATAAAAATTAATACCACCACCATTTTGGCCTGGCTCTCCAAAACTTCCACCATTTCCACCTTTTCCACCATCTCCACCAGCACTTCCAATAGTGGGGCAATTTTTTGCTTCACCAGCAGTTCCATTGCTACCATTTTGTTTTGATTGATTAAATCCTTGACCATTAGCACCAGCACCACCAGATCCACCTTTTCCACCTCTTGTTTCAATGGGATCTTCGACTGCACAATAAGCACCATCTATACATGTGTTATGACATACAAATCCCCAACCCCAACAGTTACATCCACCTCCTGCACGATTACTTGAAAATGTACCAGATCCAACTGTTCCTGTTGTTGAAGAACCACCAGAAGAATTACGACCTCTAGTATTATATGTGGTTCCCCTGATTGTTATAGGTGCATTTCTTGTACCATCAGTTGAAGGATCAGGACACGCAGAATAGTATTCACATTGACAACTACCACCTATTTTATAGGTGTACCACTCACCCCAAGGGCCAGGACTATAATCATCTACTATTTGACCTTGTGGGCCTTTATTACCAGTATAACTACCACTAACAGCATTAATTCTTGGTTTCCAACAAGGGCCAGTAGCTCCATCTGCACCATTTCCACCATTTCCACCGCCACCACCGCCACCAGCAACAGTTAATGAATTAGTATTTGAGAGAATTATTTTATTATTTTTACCACCACTTGAATTAAATTGAATGGCATCACCACCATCAGAACCATTTAAAAATGTTGAACCAGATTGTACATACGGCCCACCTAAACCACCAGCACCAAATATATTCGCAGTCGAACTAATATTAATATTTAAATTAATTATATTATCTAGTTCAAATGTTAAAGCCTTGTTATTAATTGAAGTTGATGAAATAGTACCCTGTATATTATATACTTTTCTGATATTTTTTGTAAGATTTCCATTCCATTCTATACTGGTTCCATCTAATTGACTATTACTGCTTGTTTGAGTAATCTTATAATCTTTAATAGTTCCCCTCATCTGAGAGACTTTCCAGTTTTCAGATTCTGCCACCGCAGCATTTTCTGTGCAATCAGGCACGACTGGAGATTCTATAGTATTCTCAGTTTTTCTTAATAAATCAGATGCACTTATTGAAGCAGATGAAGCACCTCTAAAAGTACTTCTTAAATCACTAAAGTTAATTTGTCCACTACCCTCAAAATAAGGGCCTGATTTGGTTACGGAATGTGCCATCTCTAAGTGCTAGAAGTAATAGTTTCCCATGCAGTTCCATTATATACTTGCAATTTACTAGTAGTAGTGTTATAAATTAATGCTCCAGAAACAGTTGATAATCCAACATTTCCACCAGTTCCATCTCTTTGAGGAGTAGTAATTTTTGGTGGTAACATGTAAGCATTTGTACCAATTCCCGCACCTGCTTGGGAAAAATCAACCGCACAAAGTGGAGTTGTGGTTCCTATACCAATACTTGAACCCGAACTAGTATCATTATTTAATAATAAACTTCCATTATTAATTAAGACATCTCCACCATGAACTTGAAATGCTCCCAAAGCACCGTATCCTATATTTGAAAGAGCAGTGGTTCCAATACCCAAAGTACCTGTAAATGCAGCATTTCCATCAACTGCTAATGTATTACCATATAATGATATGGTATTAATTCCAACAGCGTTAAGATAACCTGTTGCATCCTGAGCATCAAATCCTGATATTGGAATTGAAGAATTAATTCCTATGAAATTTGTAGCATTAAGATTATAGTATGTTGATATACCACTATTATTGATTATAGTTGCATTTGTTATTTGACTAGGACTAAAATTCTGTGCTGTGAGTGTTCCATCAACAGTCACACCAGATTCAAAATGTGCAGCACCTTCAAATGTAGATATACCTGCAACATGAAGCTTATGTTCGGGAGACGGTTCTCCAATACCCAAATTTCCATCATATGTAAGAGTCATTCTTACATTACTATTTTTATGAATCCATCTAAAATTACCAGTGCTAAGTCCGACTTCATTTAAATCAATAAATGTATTAACATTACCATTATCATAGTTAATAATATCAAAGTTCTTAGATGGATTTCCAAATCTTAAACCAGCACTACTATTACCAACTCCTACAGATTGACCAATACTTACGGTTGAAACACCAGTAGTATTAATGATTTCAGCAAAACCCTGATTAACTCTTAAAGTAGCACTGCTTGATACTCCCGATAAATATAAATCTTTCCACTGTAATGCAGAAGAACCTAAATCCCTACTATCATCAGTTTTAGGAATAAGATGTGAATTAAATCTTGCACCAACTAATATTGTGTCAGTTGATATATCTCCGAGTGATACATCACCCTTGGCATTAAGTAGTCCAATAAATGTAGAAATACCAGAGACATTAAGATCATCTAATTCAGTATAACCATCAACATCTAAATTTCCATTTGCGTCTATAGCACCAGTAAATGTAGAAAGACCAGTTACTTCTAAATTTGTAGTATCTGAATATAAGAAAGTTCCAGCTACTCCACTTATATTACCAGTGACATCCCCAGTAACATTTCCAGTAACACTCCCAGTAACAGCACCAGTTAAAGGCCCACTAAAGGTAGTAGCAGTTATAATACCACTAGATCTAATATTACCAGTTGAACCATCAAAAGAGATTCCTTCTTTTGAATCATTAGGATCTTGCCCAATTACTAAATCATATAAAGCATTTGCCTGTGTTGTGCCTATTCCAATACTCGTAACTGTTGCAAGTCCACTTAAAGGATCTATGGCATTTATTGCCCGATCAAGTATCCATGCTTGGGTTGAAAATCCTATTATATTAGATAATGAACCACCATCACCCACAAACTTAGATGCGGTAACAACTCCAATAAATGTTGCCTGTCCATTTGACCCCTCAATTGTTACACCAGTTCCTATAGTAATGGAACTACCTACAGATACACTACTTCCAAAAGTAGTAATACCAGTAACATCTAATTGTCCTTCAAGCTCTGATTGTCCATTTACATATAATTGTGTGGATGTTACTAATCCACTTGCATTAATCTCTCCACTTACAGTAACATCTCCTCGAAGTTCAGAATTACCATGAACATCTAAAAAAGTAGATGGAATTGAGGTTCCTATTCCAACTAGCCCGTTTGCATTTACAACAAAATTATTATTATCAACTTGTACTCCATTCCTAAAATTGAATGACTTATTATAATTTGCCATTGATAGCTACATTTTTAATTATTTATCTGATAGTTTTTGTTCAAGATTATCTACCTTAGCAGACAATTCTTTAACTGATTCAATTAATAACGGTACTAATTTCTCGTACTGAACAGTTAGATATTCATTATTACTTGGAGCAGGTTTAACTGCTTCTGGAAGAATTGCTTGTATTTCTTGAGCAGATACACCAGCAAATCTTTGATCTCCAGTATCAAGATTACATGCGGTCTTAGCGAGTTCATTATGCTTATAAGTAAATCCACTAATTGATTTAACTTTTTCAAGAGCCTCTGTTATAGGTGAAATATCATCCTTAAGTCTAATATCAGAAGTTAATGCTGTTATATCACCTGTAAATGTACCTGTACCTGTTACAGATAAATTACCACCAAATGTTCCTGTGCTACCAAATGTTCCTGAACCAGATGTATCTAAATCTCCATTGTGGTCAAGGTCGGCATTAATTTCAACTTCATTTGTAGCAGCATCTAGTATAAGTTTACCACTTGATGTTGTAACAGTTTGATTATCATCTGTACCTATTCCAATATTACCAAATGTACCACCAGTAGCAGTAACGACACCCACAGCATTAATATCAGAACAAGTAACATCAGCACCACTAATATCACCAGTAACATTTAATGAACTTGCATGTAAACCTTGGCCAACAAATACAGATTTGGCAATACCAACACCACCTTCAATTACTAAAGAACCTGTTGTAAAACTTATAGATGCTGTATCTTTTGCAAGTTTTATCTTATTACCAACTAAAAGATCAATAACTTTAATAGAATTGTTAAAAGTTACTGGCCCATCAAATTGAGAGAGAACCTGACCAGAATCTCCACCTTCTACTACTATACGTTCTTTAATGGTTACTTCATCAAATACCACACTTAAGTTGGAAGGATTTTCTCCTGTAATTGTTGGAACAGGAATATCAAAGTTAATTTCTTCACCAGTTAAAGCAGATTTTTTAGTATTTCCAATATAAAAATCACCCTTGCTGTTCATACCAGTATAAACAACAGCACCAGCAGCTTTTTCTTGTGATTGTGCTAAATATTCCTCATTTGCCGTAAGAGTTCTGTCTTGTACTTGTGGTAGTGCTGTTGAATAGTTACCAGGCCCATATCCAAGATATTCAAATGTATGACCAGATGCACGTAAAATAGATTGTCTACGGAATTCAACAGGTAGTGGTTTAATTCTTCTAATTAATGAACTAGCATCATGAGATGAAATACCTGTTGCTAGTGCACCTCTAATAACAGTAATTTTATCGTTAGTCACTGTTGGTGATGCAACTCGCATTATTTCATCATCAATTTCAATATAAGAACCATATGAAAATCTATCTTCAATATTAGTTAAAGATCCAGGAAGATCAATTTTAACAGTAGAATCTCCAACTTCAACTTTTGTACTACTATCAACATATGCATATTCATTATCATAGAATGTTAGAGATCTTGAACCAAGATTTTCATCAGATGCATCAGAACTACCAGCATTAGAAGAATATCCATGTTTTAGAATATATTTCGGTGCTGTACTAGAAACTAATAATGCAGAAGCAACATAAGTTGTTGTTGCTGTGAAGGTATCAACATCAACAACTGATTTTACAACAAAATCTCCTACGTTTACGTTATCAACAGTCAGTATTCTAAACTTATTACCAACAACTAAACCATGTGCTTCCGTAGTATTAAATGTGGTGTCAGCACCATTTTGTGATGCAGATGAGACAGAAATTACTGGGCCTATTTCTATTGCATATTGTCCTGAAAGAATATCAGGATCTGATGCCGTTTTTGCAATTACAACTTGAGTATCACTAGATACGCTTGTTACTCTGTGATAACTATCAGAAGCTGTTCCAATACCAGTAAATTGAAGAACCGTACCTACGCCATCAGAAATACCAACCCTAAATTGTGCACCACCACCACCAGCACCAACTACACTATTATCAAGATATAATAATTGATCATTGGTATGAGCAGAACCTTTAGAAACAATTTTAAAGTTTGTTAATTCACCAGAGGCATTAAATGTTGCGTCTCCAGTAGCACCTTGCCATACTCCACCAGATGATTCTAAAGGATTAGTTGTGAGTAATTTTACATTGTTTATTACTCCTGCCGAACTACCATTTGCCCCACTACTAGCATCATTTATAGATCCAGTTGCTATACCAGATAAACCATGTCTCCTACTAAATGTAATTGTTGGATCTGCACCAGTTCCATTGGTTGATACAAGTTTACCAATATTAGAAGATTTAGTATAATCATCCAAACTCTCTCTGGTTAAACTCTTTTTCAAATCATCAGTATCAACTTTACCAAGAGGAGATCTCGCAGCAAAAGATTTTGTAGATTGTGGATTATCATTTACATTATCTCTATCTAATTGAGGATAAAGATTAACTACATTTTGACTATATTCTAAATTATCAAATTCTATAGGAAGTTTTTTATCTGCTGACAATGCATATACATGATATATTCCATCCGTAATATCTTGTTCGTAGTCTGAAATTACTTCTTTTCTATAGATATAATAATTTGTTTGTAGATCATTTTTTTCAAATCTGGGTGAAGATGTAGATCTAGTTGTTCTATCATCATTAGTGAGGAATGCACTAGGAGAGCGTTCAATTCCATTTACATCAGTTTTACCATATGTAAATGTCATATCATCGGTAACACCAGTTACCTTAAATGTTCCATTATATCCAGCATTTATCGCACCAGTGGTATTGGTGGTATCTGTTACATTTTTAACAATAACAAGATCATCAGTATTTAAACCATGTGGTATTTCTGATACAACAGTTATAGTTGGATTGGAGTAAGAACATGTACTAATAAATCTTGGATTTCTATCAAATCTATAGTTTTTAGTTGTTAATGTATCATTCTTAGTGGCATCACTATCAAGTTCAAAACCTGTTGAACTTGATTCTTGAATTATAAAACCATTCTCAGGAGGTTTTCCATTTACGGTTTCTTTAGGAATAACAATTCTTAACTTATAAAGTTTTTCATCTAAACCTCTAGTATCCTCTGTTCTTTTTATAAATGTAATTTCACTTTCGGATGTAGTAAGATTACTTGTAATAGTATTACCAGATGATGCAACATTGATAAACCAATTATTATTAGCATCATCATATTGGACGGGATGTCCTACCTCTCCAGCCGACTTATCAGAAACTCTTGTAATAATTTTAAGATTAGTTCCAAAAGAAACAGAAATTTCTGATGAATTATTAGCATTTGCCTCTGAAGATGCCAATTTAACTCTAGTAGCTCCCTCTTTTATAATGTAATAAACTTTATTAGTTTCAAGATTTTCTGGCAAATCACCATCATCACTAACAATAATTACTTTTTCTCCAGTTACTAAATTATTAGATGCTATAAAGAAAGAATTTGAATTTTCATCAGGTTCATCAGTAACAGTATATGATTTAAATGAACTACTACCATCTTCCATTACAATTGATGCTTCATATGGTGTATTAGTATTGTTGGGTAAATAAATTTTATCATTTACTTTTGCACCAACTCTATAACCCTGAGTGATAACTAAAGGTTCAACATCTTTTGATTTATATCCATGTAAATATAATTTAGTACTAGTAGAAGCAACATCATTAGTGGCAGCAATTGATACCCAATCAAGTTCTTCTTCTTCTGTATCTATAGCTCTTGGTGGTATTACAGAGGTAATAAATCCTTTATCATCTTTTGCAAATGCTTCCCTCTTAAATCCATCTGATATGAGTGCTAATTGACCAAAGTTTGAGTTTGAGTTTGTAATTGATGCGTCTGCACCACTTTCTGCAGCAAAATGTTTAGCATATCCAATTGCAAATACAGAAACTATCTGTAAAACTGCATCATTTGACATTTTAATATGACATGTTTCCCATCCATCTCGATATATTGCCCCAGAATTTAAATGATATACCTGTCCTGTGGCAGTTGCAGATGATCCACTAGATAAATCTGAACCATAAACAGCAGAACCTACCGCTATTTTATTATAACTTCTAGTTGAACTATCATATTCTACGAAGGCACGATCATCTTTTTGTAGAGATACACCAGTGAATTGAGCAACAACCATCGAACGAAATCCTGTTGCCTTGTCTCCATCCGCATGTAAACCATTTAATCCATAAACGGATCTCATTGAAATATTAAAGATATATGGAGATGCACCAAATACAGTATCAGTTTCAATAGTTGCTGTTGCTGAAGCAACATTTCCTACTTTTAAATCTAAAGGAAAACTTTGTAAAGAATAAGTAAATTCTTTATCATTACTTAAATTAATAGATGTGACTATTGCCGATATATTATAGTTTGTTGGGATAACTCCTCTAATTTTAATAGGTGTTCCAACTTGAAAACCATGTGCTATTTTAGTTCTTACGGTTACAACTGATGTAACCACACCACCAGAACCAGCTTCTATTGAGGTAAGTTCTAATGGATCTGCTGCAAATGCACCAACAATTTCATATTCTGGTCTTTGTTTTTCAAATGCAAGGGCATCTTGTGGGTATTTTTCTGATTGCTCTATTTCTCTAGTGGAGGCAGTATTATATGCATTAGACAATTTAGCATAATACATATCAAGATCTGTAATACCATAGGTACTTACATTATTAACACCATCAGCATATTCAAATACAGTTAATTTATTATGTGAAAATGTTGGTATCGATTTTTTAGTATCACCAAAATCTGTATTGTTTGTATATACTAGAGAGTTTTCATTTCCATCAAATATGGAGAATTGCCAAAAGTAACAAGTACCAGTTATTCTGAAAATAGATGATGTGGGTACATTAATATCAGTAGGATTTGGAACATATAATGGTCTTATTTTTGTCTTTCTTAAATCTAAACCAACAACTGAAGTTCCTCGTGGAACAATTACACCACCATTAGTACTATTAAATTTATAAAGTATATTATCTTCTTGTGTTAAATCAAAATTAGTATTTAAGTTTAAATCTAGTGTAATGTTTGCATTACTCTCAACACCTCCAGGAGATTTAACTTTAGCAACTCCAGAAGAATCAAAACATTGAAATCCAGGCCTATTATCTATGGTATGCTCACCAGGCATTAAAAGAACAGTGGTTTTTTCTACACTATCATTACTTCTTCCTTTAATATAAGAAAATCTCGCAGACTCAATTAAAGCTCTTTGCAAGGTTTTAAATGGTCTAGCGAGAGAATTACCCTGATTATCAATACTATCAGAGGAATCTAAATCACTCGGGCTCACATAAAGAATACGACCCTCAGTGTTTTTTATGAAATTATCTAATTTATTCAGAGGCATGGGATTATGACTACTAAAATTATTACTATATCTTATTTAGTTAGCTAAAAATATCAACTCTCCGCACTTCCACCTCTTGTATGTAATATAATAAATTCATCTTCTTCTTCATATTCTTTATGATTATCATCATGTAATTTTTCTAGTGTCTTTATTTCCTTTTCCAAAATTTACTCCATATTCACTCGATATTTATACATCGGTCAAATTATAAATTTGTATCTGCATGAGCCATTCTTACATACCATCCAGTTGCAATATATTTTGGAGTATCACCCGTTAAAAATCCACCTCTATGAGTATGAGTATAAGTTGCTGGCCATAAAACAATTGTTCCTTTTTTTGGTTGTATGGATAATTTTTGGTAGATAAACTCTGTGGCACCTCCATTTTCTATAGGAATATCATTTAAATATAACATCCAAACTACAACTCTATCTCTACAATCAAATGAATTTGATTCAGAGTGCCAAATATGATAACCACCCCCAACTTCAGTTTTTTGTATTTTTGATGTGAATAAACCTAAAGGATCACCATGATCTAATTCTGGATAATGAATAACATATTTGTTAAAGGTTCTTTGAGTAACGGTTTTCATCACATCCACTGCAAATTGTGTATTTATGTGCTCAAGAAAAATTTGATGATCATGTCTTCCATGTTTTCCCTGACTAAATTGATCTCTACCATTAAATGTGTAAGATGCACCTTCTGCTTTATCAAATCTTTTTATTATTTCATCACATTCATCTGAGGTAAAGGCATTTTCATAAATTCCTATATGATCAATAATTTTTTCAGAAATATTATTTTCATCGAACTTTTGTGTTTTAGTTTGTGTTTTAATTTTTTCCATAATAAATTAATAAATTAATTGTATTTCAGTTTAAGGATTTGTGCTTGAAGTAATTACATCACCAGCCTCTATTACCTCTAGAGACGCTTGTGCATCAGCATTTATTTGAACATTGTTGTTAGGTGCATTAGATGATCTATTACATTGTAATTGTAACCTATATCTAGAAGTACCAGATGACACACCCTGATCCATAAAAAAATGACTAAAGGAAACAGAGTTAGCAGGGTACGCAAATGGTGTAGCTGCCCCCAAATCTATGACTGTGGTTGCATCATCAGGATTACCACTACCAGAATCTCTAGATACTCTAATTCCTGCACCACCTCTTTCTATGTCTAGTATATAGTGAATAGTGCTTACATCAGGGTCAATATTATCTATTACACCTTCAGCAGCAACAAAACGTCCTTTATTAACAGTCACTGTTAAATCATTAAAATCACTATCATAAGGATCATTATTATCATCTATTGCTAATGTTTTACCATTATTTGTAATATTTACAGCACGAACAGTTGGTGCATTAAAACTTACTTGATATTCAGTGCCACCATTAAATGTATTATTAAAATTTGCCGAACCATTGCTGGATAATTGATAACTATTACCACCAAAACTTACAATTGAAGTAAAATCAGAATCCCTACTGACAGTTACCTGAACTGTTTGAGATGCAGCACTACTATTTGCTTGACAAGAACCTTTTATTGAAAGATGCATGATACTATTATTTGATTTTTTATTGACCGTAAGAGTAGTAATATCTTTCCAATTATTAGGACTTGCTTTTTTACCCTGATAATTAATTGCACTAACACCAGCTGATCTCTCACTATGAACCTGTATGATAGGGCCAGCATTTTCTTGTTTAGGCCCTCTGGAAAAATATACACTCATAAGTTATCTACCGATTGCATTAGCAACTGTTGATCCTATCTCTGGCCCTATTTCTTTTACAACCAGAGATGCTCCATCATATCCAAATCCTTCCGTTGAATAACCAAAAAGTGCATATCCATCTGCTCCATTACATTTTACTTGAAGTGAATATGTAACCGTATCTCCTGTTCTTAATCCTGGTTGATCTTTAAAGATGTAGTTTAATAAACTACCATCATGAACATTTCTATTAAAATTTGTATTCACAGATGTTCTTCCAGACATTCCATTAGAACCACCATCGGTAACATAAGTATTAGTATTTCCTCTTCGTATTCTGACATATGGAGTTCCTTGTCCATTATTACTTCCATTTGCAACTGCATACGTAGATAGTGTTATATGATAAGTACTATTAGGTCTAACGGCAGTCATTGTAACACCAGTTACCCATTTCCAATTATAATTTGGGCCTGCGTATTGAAAATCATCCCCCAAATTTTGACCTATTGCATGAAATACTTGAGGTGCCTTTTGTTCGGTACCTATATCAGGAAGACTTGGATTATTCGGAGATGGATCGGAAAAATTAACACTCATACTATAACATAAATGTAAATATATTTATCACTCTGGAATGTCAATGAAAGCTATTCTACCACCAGCCTTGTTATAAACCTCTCCCCCAACTGATCCGACCATATAACGTCCATTTGACCAACCATCTGCCTTCATTTGAAAAACATTAGGTGCTGAAGTATTTCCAGGCCCACTATCACCCACATCAGTTGGTGCATTAGCAGTGCCTGAATATGAAGCACCAATAAATGGAGTTCCAGAAGATACTTGTATCCAATCTGTAAGTGACCCATAACTTACCCAAAATGACGCTTTTGATGAGTCCCAGTTAACACCATTAGCATCTGGACTTCCATATGAAGAATCTGGATATCCATTGGTATTGAGTTTAGCCCGTACTCCTCCAATACTGTTATTAGTACCTGTCTGTCCACTTTTGGTATTGCTACCATCTCCATCTAGACTTCCAAACCGATATGAATCAGCTTGTTGACTGTATAATTGACTAGATGATGTTCCCCCCATATCTGATTTAGGACCAGAAAGGCCAGGGCCAGCACCTGCCCAAGTCATTAAAGTACCATTTCCTGTGGAAACAATTCTCTCCCTTACATTATATTGAGAACCTGTGGGTAAATTAGTATCATTTGCAACGTCAATTTCATGCCAAACGGGGAGACCATTCACTCTGTCCTCTGTTTCATCACAATATGCATATAATGGTGTTTTATTTGCATGTAACGCATCATAATCTGGAGATTTAAAACCACAGGCTATCCAAACTCCTGGCCCCTTTTTTACACTTCCAACATATACTTCACCCGCCACATATGTTATATTATGAACTGCCTTCAAGTAATCTGGACTGGCCGTGCCACTTATATGTGGTATAGTTGCTGGACTAAAATCACCTGGAGAGTACCCTTGCATAATAGCAAATGAATCACTCCAAGTTTGTCCAGAATTATCTGAGAACAAAATTTTATTATCACCACCTGCCATAATTTTACTACCACCATCATTTGAGGTTAAACAATTAATTTGGTTAGCACCTGCTGCAGTGTCTGAGACACCCCAACAATTAACCCATCCATCAAATGCTATGAGACCAGCTCCAGTTTTTACATTTGCTTCTGTAGCTCTATTTGTACGTCCAAGGTTATTAGCTATGACAAAATATCCATTGCTATAGCATACTGATGTTATAAATTGGTATCCAGAATTAGATGGTACAACTGTAGAACCTCCTATAACTCTAGCAGCAGTATCTCTCTCAACAAATTTTAGATCCCAATCATCAAACTCATTACCGAATGCACTTACACTATTACGATATAAGCATATATCACCATCAAGCTCTAGTGAACCAGCAGATGGTTCCCTCTGTCGTTCATATCCACCTATCAACCACAATGCATCATCAGGATCAGTGTTTCCATTAGTAGCCCAATCAAAAACTATTGGTGGAAAATAATCAGTACTAGAAGAGTATGTAGAATCATCCATTTCTTGCCAAGTAACACCATTATCATCTGTAATCATTGCAGCAATTCTGGAACGAGTTGTATACATATGAGACCATCCAGTATTTGCATCAGAGGTATCAATCCCGTCAGTCATTTGAAATCCCTCACCAAATGCAATCCATTCACCAGCAACATTGTGATTGGGTATTAAACATCTAACGCCTGGTGAATACATGGTATCTCGATTTATCCACCAATGGTTCGGTATTCCATAACCTGTTGTTCTTACATAACTTGAAGAAAAAGGGTCTCCAGTAGTACCTGTTATACCTTCTGTGTCTGTAAATGCTGCATCATCTGGTTTCATTATAAAAGTTGATGTACCATTATCAATTTCATAAACTCTTAGACTTGCCACATTAAAATACTCACAGTTTTGCCCAATATTGACGATTCCTCCACTATTATCATTTTTAGCCTCAAGGGAAATGAAAACAGTGCTTTCATGAGGATAATATGTTTTTGTTGGTTGATAAAAAGCAGATAGTTCAAAGGTTGCTTCACCTCTAGGTAATGCAGAGTTTTGGGTAGGTAAATTAAACTCTTCATCAACAGTCCAAGATCCACCTAATGTTCTTTGGTATGTCCCATCGAGTCTCATCATCCTGATTCTAACTTCTGGTTCTCCAGTATTAGCAGCACTAGCAGAGAGATAACGTCTTGCAATTTCATATCTCTTAGTACCTACAGTAACACCATTAATGGTTGACGTACTTGAATATTCAAGATCCCCTATCTTATATTGATATCCATCATTGCCTGTAAATTCATCACCAGTAGAAAATTCAGTATAAACTGAGTTAGGTGGAACTACCCTAGATGCATTACTATAAACTTCCGTAGCATTCCATACTATTTTCCTAGAGGTTGCTGTTACACCAGATGTTGTTGTATTAACATTAGACCATTCAGCAAATTTATTAATAGAACTATCGAAACCTACATACGTGTATGTGTATGTTTGTCCTGTTGTACTATCCGTAATGGTAAGTGTAGTTGTACGGTCTTCTTCAAAAGTATATACGAAACCACCGTATGCTAATACAGTACCACTTGACGCTCTACCCGCAATTTGAGCATAAAATATACTATCTGGTTTTGTGCGTTTCATCTGGACAGATGTCACATTAACATAATCACTGCTAGATTCATTAGACACACTTCCTGTGGCGGTTCTTATTTGTAATATTCTTGCTGGATTTACTTGCCAATTAGTACCATCACCTGCGGAATTCCAACCAGTTACCGCATTATATGAAACTACATCACCATAATTAATAGGCATTAATGTTCCACCTCTTTAAGCATCATGGCATACTTTTTACCAGTTCGATTATTTATCATATAAACATTATCCTCACCCTCTTGCAAAGTCCAGTCACCCCAAGTTCCATCCACATCATTACCACCTGTATCTTTTTTAGATTTATTTGAAAGTTGAAGGTCATTTACATAAATGTTGTTCCATCTTGCTGTCGTTGATCCTAGATCAATTGTACCAGTTGGTAGAATATTGTGATCGAAAACAAAATTTGTTCCACCAGAAAAACTTATTGTTGCATCGGCACTTTCTTTATTACTATTGAAGAAATATAGTTCATCTCCAACATAAGTATGTCCACCATTTGCCAGAGAATCAGTCCATGCCAAAACATCAAATCTTTTTGATGAAGATGATAAATCTTTTCCAGAAGAGTAACCAGCAGCCATTGATAGTGTAATTTTACCACTAGTGTTTTGAGTTACCTCAATTTGATCTGTAGTTCCTGCAATTTCAATATCTTGATTACTAATACCATCTGTAGTTGATAATCTTAGTTTTACTGCACCACTATCATCAACAGCAGTATAATTATATTCGGTATTGGTATTTGTAGAACTAAATGTAATCTCATTCGTGGTAGGATCTGAAGTGATCGTCATACCACCACTCTGCTTAAAAGTCAGTGTACCAGTTGTAGAGTTTGATACTACACTCTCTCCATCTGGAGTACTAAATGTTTTAAATGCATTAGTAACTGTATCAACATTGGTATCAGTTCCTTTTATAGTGATTTGACCTTCATCATCCCAATCTACATCAACAGTGCCTGAACCTACTAATCGAACAGAATCATCAGTTCCAGATGAGGCATCTAAAAATAGATATGGATCAGCAGTAGTTCCAGTAGCTCCACCATCAGAATCTTTTGTAGCTTTTAACTGATAAGTTGTTCCAGTTTGGTCATCAGCATCAATAGTTAATGAACCATCACCACTTCTAGTTACGGTGCAGAAATTTCCACCATTTATTTGAATAGAATCTACTTCACTATAAGTACTTCCAGAACCACCATTTGATTGAAGTGAAAGTTTGGGGTTATTATTAAGAGTAGTTGTGGTATCAGAAGCAGGATCACCTGTTTGAGCACACTCAAGTTTATATAAGTTATTAGTTGTGGTATCCGTGGAAGATACAGTAAGAGTTCCTGTATCCTGAGAAAGTGTAATATTGGAACCAGCAATCAATCTTATATCATCATCAGTTCCAGTGGATGGATTTAATCTTAATATTGCATCATTACCAGTTCCACCTCCACTATTGGATCCATGATCTACTAATTCAAAATCATAGGTGGTGCTATCAAGATTTGTACCACTATAATATAATCCAGTTCCAAGACCTGCATGAGTTAATTTACCATCAGTATCATCCCATATTACAAGTTTATCAGCATTAGGATCATCAGCAGAAAGACTATTTGAACTTATATCGAAAACATCAGTAACACTGGCATCAAGAGACAATGTAGCTACAGTATTAGCAATGTCTCCCTTAAATATTCCATAATATTCTTTTGCATATACATTATTCCATGAGGTGGTAGCTGAACCTATATTATGTGTTTCATGAGCACTAGGATATAGATGACTTGCTATATCAGCATTAAATGTTACGGTATCACTAGTAGCATCATTACCTAATGTTACATTTCCATCTACAACTAAAGTTCCAGTAACATCTAAATTAGCACCAACAAATAAACTCTTGGCAATAGCAGCACCACCATCTATTGTAACTGATCCACCAGTGGTTGAATCAGTAGCATCAGTTGTATCATTAAATCTAGCAATACCATTTACATCAAGACTATTGTTAATAGTTGATATACCAGATACATATAATTGCCCAGTAAGATCTGCACCATCCCTTCGTATTTTTAACCATTCGGTAAATGTACCACTTTTATCTTCACTAGCATAATCTCCAAACTGAATATATTCTGTTCCATTATCATTGGATGTGGAAATTCTTAAATAACCAGCATTAGCACCACCTTTCCATTCAATATGTGCATCATCATTTGTAGCAGTTCCTGGCCCAAATTTAATACCACCATCAGTCTTAGGTAATTTTAATGTTCCCGTTGAAGAATCAATTTCAAAATTAGTAGAGGTATAAATGTCTTCACCAGTCGCAGACTCATTATTACTATCAACAAAAGTTAAATAACCCGAACTTAGATCATCTTTCTTTGTGGTTTTTACATCATCAGCAACACCTTGTATATTACCAATAACATTACCATAGATAGTACCCCATGAGGTGGTAGCTGAACCTATATTTTGAGAATTACTTCCTGGTATTAAATTTCCATCTGAGTCGATGAGAAGTTTTTCTGAACCGCTACCAGAACCTAGCCATAAACTTAATCTTTCTGATCTAACAAGAATATCTTTTGATGCATTATTTGCACTATTACGACAGTCAATTGCAATTCCATTTAAAGTAGCATCAAAATCACCAGCATCTCTAACTTTTAAATATTCATCATCACTACTAGGTTTTACATTAAGAGTTCCTATTCCTGAAGAGGGTTCAGATCCAACGGATACTTGTCCACTTGAGTTAATGCGAAGTTTTTCTCCTGCTGAACCGTCACCTCCAGTGATAAATATTAAACCATTATCGTTAGTTCCAATACGACAATCATGATCTTCGCCTGTGGTTGTCTTAAAATCAATAAAAGCATCATTTGCTGCACGATTTAATTCAATTGTTCCACCATGTATAATTGTGTAATCTGTTGTAACATTTCCTGATCCATCAAATGCTTTTGCTACTATATCCCCAAGAACGGAAAGTTTAATCTCAAAATTTTCAGGAGTGGAACTTGGTTCAATCTGATCAGTTCCAATAGCAACTTGGCCATTTGATGTGATGCGAAGTCTTTCTTTATTTCCTGCTGCAAACACCATGTAATTAGAAGCAGCATTGGCAGTAATGTATTGATCATAATCACTAGTTAAATATATTTTTTTGTCTGTAGAATTTAAGTAAATATCTCCATCAAAAACTTCTAATCTTTTCTGTGGATTATCAGTTCCGACACCAAACCTATCGTTCGATTCATCCCAATATAAAGTACTCGCAGCAGTTAAAACATCAGAATTATTGAAGAAAACTTGTCCCGTTTCTCCAGGAACAGTATAAGTTCCCTCTAAATTATTAGCTTTAAGACTTCCAACTGCTAATGTAGCATTATTATTCGTAAGTGCATTTGCTCCAGTAGGATTATTAGTTCCGATACCAACGTCACCATCCTTTGTGATGCGAAGTTTTTCGGTACCAGTAGTGTTAAACACTATGTGATTATCAGTTTGTGACGTATAATTACCAATTATAGAAGGTCTATCACTACTTCCTTCAGTTCCAAATATAATTCCATCACCTGAGTTAGCAAATTTTATGTGATCACGTGCTGTAATAACACCAACCGCATCAATATAAGTGGTATCTAATTGATTATAAACAGTAACACCGACTCCAGATGTTTTAAATTTTGTATTTCCTGAATAGTTAAGTAAAACTGAACCATTTTCAGCAGCTTGAAGATAATATTGCTCCATGCCACTATTAGATAGTACAAGTGAATCTCCAGCTAAAAATAAACTCCCACCTGTTGGTAGATGATCTATTTTTGAGTGTGTACCATCAAAAAATATTTCTAAATCATCATCACTACCAAAAAGTACTCTTTTATTATCAGGAAGAAATACACTTTTTCCAAATCCAACCGTACCACCGATTGATACCTTATCATCGAATGTGGCAGTTTCAGAAACATTCAGAAGATCTAAATCTGTTGTACCATCTACATCTATGTTGGAAGAGAATGTAGCAGTCTCGGCAACATTAAGAACATCTAAATCTGTTGTACCATCTACATCTAAATTTTGATTTGCATCTATATTTCCATCGAATGTAGCAGTTTCAGAAACATTCAGAAGATCTAAATCTGTTGTACCATCTACATCTAAATTAGACTTAGCTTCAATGTTACCAGTGAATGTAGAGACACCAGATACAATAATACTACCAACACCAACATTAGCTTGAGCATCTATATTTCCTTCAAATGTAGAGTTTTGTTCTACAATAAGTGTGTTAAATCTACCCTCATCTAAAAATATATCATCTACAACAAATAAATCTCCACCAACATATAAATCTCCACCAACGGTTGTTATTCCACCAGCAGCAGCAAGAGTAACTGCAACACCAACTGATGTACCCGTGACTGATAATGCACCACCAACATTTACATTTTTACCAATATTTGCATTTTTAGCAACACCTAATCCACCATCACTAATTAATGCTCCATCTAAACTATTGGTGGAATCTGTGCTATCATTTACCTCTACTTTATCATCAATACGAACCAAAGCACTAGCAGATGATAAAATTAAACCAGCACTTAATGTTTTTATTTCATTATTATTAGATCCTCCAATTTCAATATTTGCAATAGTACCAACACCCGAAGCAGCTAAATTTGTAGCAGTTATTAATCCAGTTACATTCAATCCATCTGTAGTATTATATGATATATTGTTACTAGTTTGAAGTTCTCCACCTGTTGAAGTAAAGACAACACGATCTGCTGTTAAATCTTCAATCTTTGCAGTTGATGCATTTATACCATTATTAGCATCTATAACATCGTTAAATGTGGAAAGACCAGATACAGTTAAACTATTTGCACCTAATCCACCCTCGGTTACAGTTGTTAACCCAACAAAACTGGTAATGCCTGTAAATATAGAATTACCTTCAACATCCAATAGACTTGATGGTTGAGTGCTACCAATACCTAAACGGTTGTTAGTGGGATCCCATACAACTGCAATGCTCATCGCACCAGTTCCAGAATTATAAT
>CEOF01214177.1_pt1 | contig 20923 bp, 19 predicted proteins | sample 361311 | NCBI WGS metagenome assembly CEOF01 (sample SAMEA2619667, study PRJEB7988) | marine metagenome | biome: marine biome (ENVO:00000447); feature: surface water layer (ENVO:00002042); material: "saline water (ENVO:00002010), including plankton (ENVO:xxxxxxxx)" | depth 5 m
CTCCGGCGGAACTTTCGGCGATCATTAACGGTGGGCGGATTGCCGGCTTTAATGATGCGCACTACGGCAACCCCTGGGTGATCCTGACCGACGGGCGAGGGGTGAACATGGGCGATGGTTGGGAAACCCGTCGCCGCCGCGAGGCCGGGAATGATTGGATACTGGTGCGCCTGGGTGCGCCTGGTGTGATCGAAAAGATCGAGGTCGATACAGCCCACTTTAAAGGGAACTATCCGGACCGCTGTTCGGTTCAGGCAGCCCTGGTTGAAGGTCTGGATGATGCTGCCTTGAGCGGGCAAGCGGGCGACTGGCCGGAACTTTTGTCCCCATCCAAACTCGAAATGGATGCCCAGCATTTTTTTGAAGCGGATGCACTCAATGATGTCGGGTCGGTCAACTGTCTGCGGCTCAATATCTTCCCCGATGGCGGAGTGAGCCGCTTTAGAGTGTTTGGAAAACCTCAGCGCTAAGATGCAAGCTCTTTCATTAACACCACAGCCCTTGACCGCAGAAGCTTTTGCGGCGTTTGGGGATGTGATCGAGGCGCGATCCGACACGGTTATCAATATCAACCAGGGGACATCCCAGCGCTTTCACGATCTTGCTCGTGTTGACGTGGCTTTCGGAGAGGGTTATCCGCTGGTCAATATCTTTCGAGCCTCGCCGTACCCTGAGCCGTTGACTCTTTCCATGATGGAAAAACACCCCCTCGGCTCACAACTCTTCATGCCGCTTCAGCAGCACGCCTATCTGGTTGCGGTTGCCCAGACATCAGACCAGGTCAGCGCCGGCGATATCACTGTCTTCAGCGCGAACGGCAATCAGGGGGTGAACTTCCAACCGGGAACCTGGCACCATCCGCTGTTGGTACTGATTCAGCAGGATTTTTTAGTCGTCGACCGGGGCGGCAAAGGCGACAATCTCGTCGAGCAGGGCCTGGATCAGTCAGTCTTGATATCGCTCGGTTAGGCTGGCACCCACCCGGTGCTCACCGATAGACGATAATGATGGGGTTGCCGTGTTAACCAGGACATACCCAATGAAAAGAGCTTATCAACGATTTGCCACTCTCGTCTTGCTCGTCGTATCGCTTCCCGTCTTGGCTCTGCTTGCAGGTGAGGCCGAAGACGGCGGCCCACTGCATGATCAGTTTTGCCTGGGCTGCCATGTCAGCATGTTTGGCGGAGACGGCAGCGCTATCTATCTTCGAAGTGAGCGCCGGGTCAACAGCATCGAGGGCCTGATGGGGCAGGTTGCTTTCTGTAATGAGCAGATCAACGTGGACCTAAACGAGTACGAGATAGACGACATCGTCGCTTACCTCAACGAGTCTTACTACCAGTTTGAGACCGACTAGCGCTGGCTGATCAGGTGAGCAAAACTACTGCAGCGCACCGGCGCAGTATGCTGACGTTTTTCTGACAGCCCACCAATGGAATTCGATTACGTTGTTGTAGGTGCAGGCTCGGCAGGTTGTGTCCTGGCAAATCGCTTATCGGAAAACGGCCGGTATCGGGTATTGCTGCTGGAGGCAGGGCCTCGGGACCGCTATCCGTGGCTGCACATTCCGATTGGTTACGCCAAGACGATGTTTCATCCGAAATACAACTGGCGTTATTACACCGAGCCTGATCCCGGCATGAACGGCCGGTCGATTTACTGGCCCCGCGGCAAGGTGCTGGGCGGTTCCAGTGCGATCAATGGCCTCATCTATGTGCGCGGGCAGCCCGAAGACTACGAGCACTGGGCGGCGCTGGGGAATTCCGGCTGGTCGTGGCAGGAGGTGCTGCCGTACTTTATTCGTTCCGAGCGAAACGAAAGAGGACAAGACCATTTTCACGGAGACAGTGGACCCCAGGGTGTTTCGGATGTCGGCAATCCGAATACCTTGGCCCGCGCCTTTATTGATGCCTGTGTCGAGGCGGGTTATCCCTCAAATCCGGATTTCAATGGCGAGAGCCAGGAAGGGGCTGGCCCTTATCAACTGACAACGTGGCGCGGCAGACGCTGTTCCAGCGCAACCGGATATCTAAAGCCTGCCAAAGGACGGGCTAACCTCTTTATTGAGACTGATGCCCATGTCTGTCGGGTGGGCTTTGCCGGAAGACGGGCAGAGTCGGTGGTGTTTCGCCAGGGGGGTCAGGAGAAAACGGTTACCGCAAGGCGTGAGGTGGTTCTGAGTGCAGGCGCGCTCCAGTCGCCCCAGGTTCTGCAGTTATCCGGTATTGGCGATGCTGATCTTTTAAAGCGTCATGATATCGATGTGATGGTTGATCGCCCGTCTGTAGGTCAAAACCTGCAGGATCATCTTCAGGTGCGGGTGATTCACCGCTGCAACCAGCCGCTCACCGTTAACGATGACATGCGCAGTCTCTGGCGGAAGATGCGTATGGGGATGCAGTATGTTTTCCAGCGCTCAGGACCTATGGCGGTGGGGATCAATCAGGCAGGCGCGTTCCTGAGAACCCGTTCTGATATCGACCGACCCGATATCCAATTTCATTTCGCTGCGCTTTCGGCTGATCTTCCGGGCGCACCCCTACACGACTTTCCCGGATTTACGGCTTCTGTCTGTCAGTTGCGCCCAACCAGTCGAGGCTATCTCTCGATCAAGAGTGCTGATCCGATGGCGCGCCCTGAGATTCACCCAGGCTATCTCTCAACTGAGCATGACCGTAGAACCGTCGTCGATGCGCTGCGAGTGGCGCGCAGGATCGCAGAGAAACCCGCTTTGTCGCAGTACATTGAAACCGAATACCTGCCGGGAGAGCAGGTGCAGTCAGACGTGGCTTTGCTGGAATTTGCCTGCGATACCGGCGTGACTATTTTTCATCCTTCGGGAACTTGTCGAATGGGATCAGATGATGCAGCGGTAGTGGATTCAGCGCTCAAGGTACGGGGGGTATTGGGCCTTCGGGTGGTGGACTGCTCAATCATGCCGACGCTCGTTTCCGGCAACACGCATGCCCCGGCAGTGATGATTGCGGAGAAGGCCTCGGATCTTATTCTGGCCGAAGCGAAAAGCTGAACAGGGCGCGAAGCCCCAGATATCAGTCGCCGGTTTTTTCGGAAAAAGCGATCGCGGCTCTGACGGCGCGTCGCCAGGTGGACAGCAGAGTCCGGCGTCGGCTGTCGCTCATCGATGGATCGAACGTTTGGTCGGCGATCCACGCCTCCTGCAGGGCGTTGAGATCATCAAAGACTCCTGCCTGAAGACCGGCAAGGCGTGCCGCACCAAGTGCGGTGGTTTCCAGAAAGGCGGGCCGGGCAACGGGAGTTCGGGTGATGTCGGCAAGGTACTGGGCCAGCCAGTCATTATTTGCCATCCCTCCGTCTATCCGCAGCATCTCGATGTCTTCGCCGACATCATCGGCCATCGCCTCAAGGAGTTCGTAACTCTGATAGCACACCGCCTCCAGCACAGCCCGTGCAATGTGGGCAGGTCCCGTGTCGCGGGTCATGCCAAGCAGGGTGCCCCGGGCGTGGGGATTCCAGTGTGGCGCACCAAGGCCGGTAAAGGCAGGGACAAGATAGACCCCGTCGTTTGATTCAAGACTAGCCGCAAGCACCGCACTCTCATCGGCAGATTGCACTAGTCCCACGGTATCCCTCAGCCACTGGACGCTCGCGCCCGCCATGAAGATCGAGCCCTCAAGGGCAAAAGTGGTTTTGCCGCCAAGGCGATAGCCCACGGTCGAGAGCAGACGATGGCGTGAGTCGTAGGCGCTTTCACCCGTGTTCAACATCGCAAAGCATCCAGTGCCGTAAGTGCTCTTGAGCATCCCTCTCGTTAGGCAGCCTTGGCCCACCAGTGCAGCCTGTTGATCGCCGACGAGTGCCCCGACTGGGATCGATGCGCCCAGGATATTTTTTTCAGTGAGCCCGAAGTCATCGGCCGTATCCATTACCTTGGGCAGAATCGCGTCAGGTACGCGAAAAAGATCGAGCAGTGCGTTATCCCAGCACTGCTTGTGAATATTAAAAAGCGCAGTGCGCGAGGCATTGGTGGCATCTGTCGCATGTGCCCGGCCGCCCGTTAGGCGCCACAGCAAAAAGGTGTCGATCGTGCCAAAAGCAAGCTCGCCCGATACGGCGCGTTCCCTGGCACCCTCGACATGATCAAGTATCCACGCAATCTTGCTCGCTGAAAAATACGGATCCAGCAGCAGTCCGGTGCGTGCCGTGATATCCGTTTCATGTCCCTCGCTTCTTAAGGATGCGCAAAAATCGGCTGTACGCCGGTCCTGCCAGACAATGGCGTTATAGATTGGCTGCCCGCTGTTACGGTCCCACACAACCGTTGTCTCACGCTGGTTGGTAATGCCGATGGCGGCAGGGGATCCGTCCATTTGTGACAGAACATTTTTAGTCACACCAAGCACGGAAGACCAGATTTCTTCCGGATCGTGCTCGACCCAGCCGTCAGCCGGGTAGTGCTGGGCGAACTCCTGCTGGGCAACATGCAGCGCTTGGCCTTGCGCATCAAAGACAATCGCGCGGGAACTCGTTGTCCCCTGGTCAATCGCAAGAATCGAGGTGGTCATGGCGGCAAGCGTAAATGCGTGGTGGTGGTCTCCCGACCTATCCTATCGGATACGGCGCCCGGGGCACCACCTTGGGATGATTGGCCCAAAACCCGTTCGCTCGTGACCGGTAGAATGAGCTTGTTCCCTTGATCGATCCACGAGATTGATTTTGCGGGAGTGTTAAATCAGGAGTAAACATTGATGACCAAGACCGTTGCCAAAGCTGTTTCTACGCCTGACGCCGCGGTGTTGCCCGTGGCCCAGTCAGAAGAAGTCTTTCCGGTGCATCGGATTTATTGTGTGGGCCGTAACTACGCGGCACACGCGGTGGAGATGGGGCACGATTCGGGTCGTGAGGCACCTTTTTTCTTTCAGAAAAACCCAGACAATCTGCTGGTGAATCGTCCCTTTACTTATCCCCCGCTGAGCGATGATGTGCAGCACGAAATCGAACTGGTCGTGGGCCTTAAATCAGGCGGCAGCGACATTGCCGCAGAAGAGGCGCTTGACTGCGTATTTGGATATGCGGTGGGTCTGGATATGACGCGGCGTGACCTGCAGGGTGAGATGAAACGCCAGGGTCGCCCCTGGGAGATCGGCAAAGCGTTTGAGCAGTCAGCGCCGTGCTCGGCTATTTTTCCTGCAGACAGTGTGGGTCACCCGCAGGCCGGGGCAATTCGTCTCAGCAAGAATGGCGCACTGGCCCAGTCAGGAGACCTTTCCCAAATGATATGGAAAGTCTCCGAGATCATCAGTGAACTTTCCCGTTTTTTCCTTCTGTGCCCCGGAGATCTGATTTTCACCGGAACCCCCTCAGGGGTAGGCCCCGTTCAGCGTGGTGACGACCTCGCCGCCGAGATCGAAGGCGTAGGTGCTCTGAGCCTTAAGGTCCAGTAAGCGAATTTTTCATATAAATAAGATTAGGGGTTAAAGCGTGGTCAGGGTTACATACCCTGAAGGCTTTTTTTTGCGCGCAAGGCGCTCTAATATCCACCGCTTGCTATAGGAGATTTTTAGCACAGCCTTCTTTTGGGAGGGAGGTACCTCTGAATATTGAATATCAACATGTGGCTTTGAAAAAGCGTTATCCGCTTCGTATCAGCCGAGGCGAAAGCGCCGGTTCGGTGAATCTTTTTGTAACCGTGAGCCAGGACGGCGTATCGGGCATCGGGGAGGGTGCGCCGGGTGGGTTGACCGGGGCCGATACTGCACAGGCCTGTGAGGACCAGATACGCGGCTTTCTGGATACTCATCCAGAGGCCCTAGAAAGCCCTTTTTCTGGCTGGAAACTGGCCCGTGAGAACGGGGTGGCACCCTGTGCCTGGGCTGGCGTTGATGTGGCGCTTTGGGACTGGCTCGCCCGGGCTTCACAGCAGCCGCTTTATCGCATTCTCGGTCTGCCGCACAAAGGTGTTGCGACGTCATTGACGATTGGAATCCTGCCGCCGGAAGTGGTCAGGGAAAGGGTGCCGGAAGTGGTGAGTCGCACCGGAGCCCGTTATCTCAAAGTGAAACTCGGCAGCCCCGAGGGCCTTGATGCCGATTGCGACATGTATGCCGCCGTGCAGGAAGCCGCTAGCGGAAAGGGTGTCTCGATGCGGGTGGATGCCAACGGCGGTTGGGATCTGGTTGGCGCGCATCGGATGATGGCCTGGCTGAAAGAGCGCGGCTGTGATTATGTTGAACAACCGCTGCATTACGATGCGGACGAGGACCTGCCGGCCTTGTTTGCGGATCGGGTGCTCCCTATCTTCATCGATGAGTCCTGTAATTTTGCGACGGATGTGGCGCGCCTTGCGCACTGTGTAGACGGGGTCAACCTCAAGTTGATGAAATGCGGCGGCATCACCGAAGCGCTTCGTGTTGTTGCGGCCGCGCGGGCACACGGTCTTAAGACCATGATCGGCTGCATGGGGGAGTCTTCAGTTGCGATTGGTGCAGGCGCATCATTGTCTGCGCTCTTCGATCATATTGACCTTGATTCGCATCTCAACCTCTTGCCGGATCCGGCAAGCGGATTAGAGATGGATGAGGGGGTGGTTTCTGTTCGGGCACAAGCGCCCGGGCACGGAGTGGAACTGACATGATGAAGCCTGACCAAAAACTCGTCATTCATTTTTTTGAGCAGATCGACAAACTCAACGGCAAGATGGGGCACGCTGTGCTTCGGTATTCCCGCAACCCCGTGGCGTGTGCAGTCGATTTCAACCACAAGGGCTTTACCACTCGGGACCTGCTTGATTTTGGCCCCGATGTGCCGGTAATGGGGTCAGTGGTCGAGGCGGCAGATGCGGGTGGCGAGGTGCTTGTGCTGGGTATGGCGCCTTCGGGGGGGCGACTGCCTCCGGAAATGATTGCTGAGGTGGATAAAGCGGTCGCAGCCGGTATGAGTGTCATTAACGGGCTGCATGAGCATCTGAGCCCCCGTTACCCGGAGCTTTCCCCGGGGCAGTGGATCTGGGATATCCGTCAGGAGCCGCAGGATCTCGGCATCGCCTGGGCCCGGGCGGCCGGACTTCAGAATCGACGTGCGCTGCTGGTAGGGACAGATATGGCCGTGGGCAAGATGACCGCGGGGCTTGAGATCTGGAAATCGGCGCTGGAGGACGGAGTTCGAGCTGACTTTCTCGCCACTGGGCAGATTGGCATCCTGATTAGTGGAAAAGGCATACCGCTTGATGCCATCCGGGTGGATTACGCCTGCGGCGCGGTTGAGAAAATGGTGATGGCGGCAGGCGATGCCGAGCTAGCCATCGTTGAGGGCCAGGGATCGATCGTACACCCGGGCAGTACCTCAACCTTGCCCTTGATGCGCGGTTCCTGCCCGACCCATCTGGTGTTGTGCCATCGTGCCGGGATGACGCATCTTGATACGGTGGGTGAGCCGGTGGCGGTGCCGCCGCTTAATGACATCATCCAGCTCTATGAGGACATAGCTTCTGCGTGCGGCACTTTTGCCCGGCCGGTTACCGCAGGTATTGCGGTTAACACGGCACACCTTGATGCCAAAGCGGCAGCGGAAGCGATTGCAGCCATCCAGGATGAAACCGGCCGACTCGCTGTTGATCCGGTTCGTGACGGGGCAACCGAACTCGTCAAGGCGTTGATGAGTTCTTAGATTTTGGGCCGTTAAGGCAAATCTTTTTTGATTATTTTTGAGTGGTTTCCAAAAACTACTATAAATAAAGCGTTTTAATACTGATCTATAAAAACCAAATTAGCTATATATCTATCTATTAAAAGGTAAAATAATAATCCCTCAACCGCATGGAGAAAACCTCATCATGCACTTTCTAGATAGTGTTAGACGTTGGGTCGGAGCGTTGGCTGAGTTGGGTATTTCAATCATCGCTTTAGGCGTTGTTCTGCAGGTTCTGTTTGGTGATGGCACTGGCGCAGTACCGTTCCTGCCAGTAGACGTACTTGGAAGTGTTATTGGGTTTGTTGATGCGCTTGGTAGCCAGGGCTTGGTCGGTCTGGTCGCGCTTGGTATCTTATGGTGGGCCTATAACAAGAGATCTGCATAGAGCTCTGACTAATCTGTTCTTAAAAAGGGGGGCGTTTCGCCCCCCTTTTTTTATAAGGCTCAAAAATGACTCTGAAGGTGAGAGGGAAATCCGGCCTTCAAAAGACCTTCTACAAAGCTATCGACATCCGCAGAGTGCTCGTAGGGTTGTGAATTGCGGGTGTCCTCGACCGTATAGCTTGGCACCTCAATCATGACCTGGTCGCGTTCTGACGTCGCTTTATCGGTTTCGCCCAGTTGGGCGTAACTTGCCGCCAGCAGGCGCCGATGGAAGCGATTGGGAGAGGCGATACGCAAAAGCGTCTCGACGGCATTGCGGTATTGCCCGCTGTTGTAGGAACTGATCGCAAGCGCCCAAAAATACCATGCGGGCGCAAAAGGGTTCGCGTCGAGCGCACTTTCCAGCGCCGTGAATGCGGCGATGGGTCGACCGCGAAAGATCAGGCCCAGGGCCCGGGCCGCAATCACGTCTGTATCGTTGGGGTTGAGCTCGACTGCCCGGTCGAGGTAAGTCATCGCGCGGTCGTGATCCCGTTGCCAGATTTGGGTGACACCGAATGCAGCGTGCGCACCGCTGTCACTGGGATCCAGTTCTAATGCAAGCTGCGCCGCGTGTGCCGCTTTGTTCAGTGTTTCCAGCGGATGAGAGGCCCATCCCATCAGAAACTCGGCAAGATGCGAAAGTGCAAGCCCTGAATGGGCCGATGCAAACCCAGGATGTCTGTTGCCTAGATTGCGAAACAGTGTTTTGGCTTGGTCGAGGTCCTCCGCACTTTGCATGCGGTACACCAGACGACGTGCACGAATATTCTCGTCGTAATCCAGAGAAAGGGTATGGCTGATGTGAGTGGTGCCCGCGCTGTGTTCGATGTTGCCAACGAGTGTGGTCACAATATGATCAGTTATCTCATCCTGGGTCACAGCAAGATCGTAAGCGGTTACGTCATAGCGTTCCGACCAGAGGTAGTGGCCGTGGGGCATCTCAACCAGATTAATGGTCAGGCGGAGTGCCTCAAGATGCCGCTTTAAGGAAGCCTCGATCAGAAAGCGGGCCTTGAGTTGATCATCGCCCCGACGCTGATCATGGGACTGGGCAGGAAGTGAGAGAACGGTGTGCGGCGCAAACACAAAGAGCTCGCGAAATCTCGATAACGCGCTAATCAGATTTACGGAGAGTGCTTCACCGAGTTCACCAAGATCGGAATCGTTCTTTGGCGCAGAAAAAGGCAGCACCAGAACTCTGGGTTGGACTTCTGGCGGGGCTTTGCTGTCGGGATGCGAGACTTCGTGTCCGGTTAAAAGCAGAAAAGCACTCACGGGCTGGGAAATATGGCGCAGCGTCTGAACCCCAATCGATTCGAACTGAAGTTCGTTAAAGTCACCGATGAGGTGTCGTACGCTCTCCGATAGACAGATGCCCCCGGGCGGCGCTATCTCCTGAAGCCGTGCCGCAATGTTGACGTCATTACCAAAAGCCTGGTCTCCTTGAACCACGACGGCACCTTGATGGATGCCGATCCGGGCGCGCAACTGTTCATTTTCCGGGAGATGACGGTTAGTGAGTGCAAAATACTGCTGTAGCCCGAGCGCTGCCTGAGCCGCAGCCTGCGCCGTCGGAAAAACCGCAAGCAGACTGTCTCCGGCTGTATTGACCAGGGCGCCATCATGATCTGAGACAAGCAATGCCGCCTGCTCGAATCCTTGTTTTAAAGCATAAAAAGTGGCGTCTTCATTTTGTGATGTCAAACGTGAAAATTCGACAAGATCACAATGCACGACAACCAGTTGCTCACGCGTTGGAAGCATCTCTTTCTCGACATTGGAAAAGCATCGGCCGGTCCGAACGGAATGAGGAATGAAGTCTGCCAGATCTTCAGAACACAGTAACGAGCCCTTGGCGAAAGAGAATATTTACCACGAGTTTGCGCTGTGCACCGTACCGGATCTGGTTTTATATCAATCCCCTCATAAAAGAGGACGCGTTTCTTCATGAAGGGGTGCTCCTGCGATCGAGAGTGACGTCAAGTCAGTACGCTAAAATTTGGGCAAACATCAAACGGTGCCTTAAGACCTGCAAGGAGTCAGTGTTGACGAAAGCGCCTGATCGGATCGAGGTTCCAGCGGCTTGGTATGGTGAGGCGCTCGCCCAAACGCCCGATGTCTGGACCTGCCGGCTGAGCGATGCCCAAATTTCTGAGTTGGTTGGGGCGGCTAAAGCCTTCATTGATTCGGGAGATGCCCTCAGTGAGATTACCCGCGAAGCCTTTTCTCTCCCGCGCCTGGGTCCGAGCCTGCAGCGACTGGCGTACGAGCTGAAATCCGGTTTGGGCTTTGCCCTGCTAACGGGCTTTCCCTCTGAGGAGCATAGTCGCGAATTGAATGCCACCGTGTTTTGTGGATTGGCGCCCACCTGGGCCACGCACGGTCGCAAAACGCGGCCGGTCACATCCTCGGCCATGTCAAGGATCTGGGCGCAGACGCACAGGACGTTAATGCCCAGATCTACCAGACTTCAGCCCGGCAGACTTTTCACACGGACAGTTCGGATGTGGTTGGATTGCTCTGTCTGCGCGAAGCCAAAGAGGGTGGCGAAAGCCTGCTGGTGTCGACGATTACCATCTATAACGAGATGATGGCGCGCCGCGGCTTAACGAGCACTATATCGAAGCCTTGGATCTTTTTGACGCCCTGGCAAATGACCCGGCCCTGCACCTGAAAATGCGGCTTGCCCCGGGCGACATGCAGTTTGTCTATAACCATACCAATCTGCATGACCGAACCGGATTTACCGATTGGCCTGATCCAGAGCAGCGTCGGCATCTGCTGCGGCTATGGCTGTCGCTCCCAGATGACCGGACCTTGCCCCCCGTTTTTGATGAGCGTTACGGCAGTGTCGAAGTCGGTAATCGTGGCGGGATCGTTGTTGAAGGAGCGTGTCTGGTCGCGCCGTTGTTACCCTGAAATACTGCTTCAATGTCTAGCTGGGGCGGGTGAAGGCAGGCCGGGCCAGTCGCCTGAAGTTCTCTGCGCTTAAGGGCATGGCTTCACCGGAAGAATTTCATCGGCACGAACAAGTTGAGAAACACCTTCAATTAAACAAGCATTTACCTATAGAATATCGCGTTCTTTGAGAGGTTCAGGCTGGCGCTGAGGCGATATTGATGCGAGAGCATGTCTTGTTGATGGATACCACGCTCCGGGATGGAGAGCAGACCCAGGGGGTCTCGTTCGCGCCCGATGAGAAGGTGAGTATTGCCCGCGCACTCCTGCAAAGCCTCAATGTGGACCGCATCGAAGTGGCGTCAGCGGGTGTTTCGCACGGCGAAAAAGAGGCGGTCACCCGAATTCATGACTGGGCCGCTCGAAACGATGCGCTGGATCGCGTCGAGGTCTTGGGCTTTACCGATCATCATCGCAGCGTTGACTGGCTGGTCAGTACGGGAGGCCGGGTGCTTAACCTGTTGACCAAAGGCAGCGAGAAGCATTGCACAGAGCAGCTCAGAAAGACTCTCGATGCGCACCTTAAAGACATTGAGCAGACGGTCGACTATGCGTTGGAACAGGGTCTTCTGGTCAATGTCTATCTCGAGGACTGGTCCAACGGTTATCGGGACAGCCGCGATTATGTGTACCGCATGGTTGAGGCGCTCACGGCAATGGATCTTCGTCATATTATGCTGCCTGACACCCTCGGCGTAATGAGCCCGGCAGAAGTGTCGACGGCCGTCGGGGATATGTGCAGCCGATTTGAAAGTCAGGATTTTGATTTTCATCCGCATAACGATTATGGACTCGCCACCGCCAATGCCATGGCTGCGGTCGAATCTGGTGCAGCCGCGATTCACGCCACACTGAACTGCCTCGGCGAGCGAGCGGGAAATGTGTCGCTCGCTGAAGTGGCGGTGGTGCTCAAAGACAAGTTGGGCGTCAAAGTCTCGATTGATGAGACCAAGATGCACGACCTCAGCCAGATGGTTGAAAACTTTTCCGGAAAGCGGGTAGCAGCCAACGCGCCGGTCATCGGCACCGATGTCTTTACCCAGACCAGCGGCATTCATGCCGACGGAGATCAGAAAGGCCAGTTGTACCAGACGGAGCTCAGCCCGGACCGCTTCGATCGTCGGCACAGCTATGCCCTCGGCAAGATGAGCGGCAAAGCGTCGCTGACGAAGAATCTCGAAGATCTTGGGATCGATCTGTCAGAGGAGAATCAGGCTAAGGTGCTCCAGCGGATCGTTGAAATTGCCGACACCAAGGCCACGATCACGCCGGAAGATCTTCCTTTCATTATTGCCGACATTCTTGAAAGTGGCGATTACCAGCACGTGGAATTGTTGAACTGCTCAATCACGAGCGGTCTTGAGATCGAGTCTACCGCCAGCGTCCGGGTGCGGGTGGGGGAAGAGATCCACAAGTCCTCAGACTCAGGCAACGGCGGTTTTGATGCGTTTATCAAGGCGCTGCGCAAGGTGTTGGATCCGGGCGGATTCGAATTTCCCGAACTCATTGATTTCGAGATCCGGATTCCCAAAGGCGGTCACACCAGCGCACTGACCGAGTGCTTTATTACCTGGGAAGATGGTGGCCGCCGATTCAAAACACGCGGCGTGCATGCCAATCAGGTGTTTTCCGGTGTTAACGCCGCTATGCGCATGCTTAATATGAAAATGCGCCAGAAGGATTCACCCGAAGGCGAATCCCGTCCGTTAGAAAAACCCGAGTAGGCTTTCTTCCTGATCCCCTAGCCAGCTGCCGGCATCGCGGCGAGGGCGGCCACAACCCGGTCGCCGAATTCGCTGGTGCTGATCTGCTTTTCTGCATCGCCCCGTCTGGCAAGATCCGGCGTGGTGAAGCCGTCGCTAAACACACTCTGCATGGCCCTCCAGAGATTGGCCGCTTCGGCGTCCATGTTGAAACTCATCTCTAGCATCATCGCCACGGAGCCCAGCATGGAGTAGGGGTTGGCAATGCCCTTGCCCGCGATATCCGGGGCGGAGCCATGGGAGGGTTCGTAGTAGGACTGCTCGGGGCCGACACAGGCCGACGGCATGAGCCCCAGCGAGCCGAGAATCCCCCCACATTGATCACTCAGGATATCGCCAAACATGTTTTCCATGACCATGACATCAAAGCGCGTCGGATCAAGGCACAGGTAGGTGGCGGCCGCATCCACCAGAACATGGTCAACCGTGACCTCGGAATAATCGCGATGGACTTCATCGAGGACTTCGTTCCAGAGCACGCTGGATTTCAGCACGTTGCTTTTGTGAACGTTTGTAAGTGATTTTTTGCGTTTCATGGCGAGCTTGAACGCCACTTCCAGCACCTGCTGAATCTGGTCCTCGTCGTATTCCAACATCTCGTGGACGTAACGTCGTCCCTGATCGTTAACCCCGGTTTCCTTGGATCCGAAATAAAGGCCGCCGACCAGTTCCCGGATTATTACGAGGTCAATACCGCTGCCGATGATCTCAGGACGCAGCGGCGAAAAGTGTGCCAGTTCAGGCGGCAGGGTAACGGGGCGGAAGTTCGCGTACGTCTGGTAGCGCCGGCGCATGGGCAGAAGACCTCCGCGCTCGGGTTGCTCATCTACGGGAATCTTCTTCGACTCCTCATGGCTGAGTCCAATGGTGCCCTTGAGGATAGCATCGGCGTTGTCGCAGATCGCGATGGTTTCATCGGGAAAGGACTTTCCGGTCTCAAACCAGGCGCAGGCGCCAAACAGGGCGGGCTGCAAATCAAATGCAACGCTGTTTCTTTCTTCTACAAGTTTAAGAACTTTTTCTGCCTCGGCCATGATTTCCGGGCCGATGCCGTCGCCGGCGAGCAGGGCAATCTTGTGTGTTGTCATATCGTTAAAGAGTCTGTCTTAGTTGGGTAGCGGGGCCTCGCACTCATCACCGATGCCGTTTGCGTTGGTGTCGGTCTGAAGCGGATTAAACAGCCCAAAACAGTTGTCCAAAAGGTCGAGAACGCCGTCATCGTCGAGATCGTCACAAATCAGGACATCGTCATCTTGCTCGTCCAGCGGCAAAATCTGGGGAACGACATCTTGTGCCGAGATCGAGGAGCCCGTGGCAGCCAGTAACGTGACCGCCAGAAAGGTAAGCGCCGCAGTATAGCGGGCTTTGCCGTTCACCATGGAATAGCATCCCCGGTGTAGTTAAAAAAGCCCCCGTTTTGGGCTTCATCGATGCAAAGCATGACTTTCCTGAGACCAGAGGCGCTCTGGCTTGTGTCAACAGGCGCACTGGCGCCTCCCATATCGGTCCGCACCCAGCCCGGATGCAGTGCCACGACTCGGGTACCGTCACCGGCAAGATCCCGGGCCAAAGACACGGTGACTGCATTCAGAGCGGCTTTACTGGAACGGTAACTGTAGGCCCCGCCCGAAGTGTTATCAGACATGCTGCCCATCTTGCTTGAAATCATGGCAACCAGGGCGTCATCGGCTGCTGCAAGATTGGGTCGCAAGGCCCGCGTCACCATAAACGGTGCAATGGCGTTAACATGAAACTCCTGAAGCCAGGTTTCTGGTTTCAGACTCTCCATATCGTCTGATCTTGATTGGTACAGGCCGGCGTTATTGATGAGCAGGTTAACGGGCTGTCCCGCCAGGGACGAGACGGCTGTCTCAATCTCAGAGCGGTTGGTGACGTCCAGCGTAAGCAACTGCAGTGCGTCGTCGTGTGTCGCTTTGAGCGACTGCAGAGCATCCGTCTCGGGATGCCGCGCAGTGGCGAAAACTTTGCTGCCGGCTTCCAGAAACTGGCGCACCAGTTCCAGTCCGATACCTCGAGTAGTGCCGGTGATAAAAACGGTGTGGATCATAGTGAATAACCCCAAAAAGGTGGTGATGGCTTATAAGGTGTCAGGAGGCAAAACCGGAGATCATCATCTGCCGGGCCTTAACCGCATCATCGGAATTATCCAATGCCGTATCGGCCTCGCAAAGTACCTGTCCGGCGCTGACATCGCGCAAGAGGGTCACACCACCCGACAGGCCCAGAGGCAACGCGTCTTTCGCAATGGACAGGGATGCCGGCATTTGTTGGCCATAGACACAATGGCCGCCCTCACCATCGAGCCTCTCGCCGGCCCTGAGATCCCGTTTGGCGACCGCGACGACATCTGATGAAAAACAGTACGGCTCACCGGTGGGTTCGCCGCGCAGTGCCACCGACGCAACAGACAGGCCGAGTTCCAGCCCGATCATGTGCGTCGGTCGGTACAGCGCGCCGTAAAGACCGCTCTCATCGGGCAGCATGTGATACTCGCGAAAGCATTGCCGGGCGTAATCAGTGCCTGGTTTCACGATCACAAACGTCCCCATTGCAAGATGATGATCAATGGGCTCGCCGCTGCGTTTCAGTGAGGAGACCACTTCCGTGGTACCGCTACGGGTCAGTGCTCCGCCCTCTTGCTGAGGCTTGCAGACATCCGCCAGAGAAAAGCGTGATGAAGGCGGGAACGTCAGGCCTGACGCCTGGGGCACAAGACCGGTCGCGTTGCACACTGCGGTCATCTCTATTGCCGATTTGCTGCCGTCCAGAAAGGAATTGAACATCTGCAGGTTGATGCTGCTCGGGTCTTCGATATCAAGATACTCGCGCAATACATTCCAGACGGTATCGGGCGTCAGAGAGTGGTATTCGGGCAGATAGCGGGTTCCCTTGCCCACCGCGGTCACCTCAAAGCCGCAGCTTCTGGCCCAGTCAACGTGCTCGCAGATAAGAGCCGGCTGGTCACCCCAGGCCAGACTGTAAACGACCCCGGCGTCTTTGGCTTGCTGTGCGAGCAGTGGACCTGCTAGCACATCGGCTTCTACATTAACCATGACAACGTGATGACCCGACCGGATGGCGGCCTGGCAGTGACGAATGCCTGCATGGGGGATGCCGGTGGCTTCCACAACGACATCGATGCGTTCATCACCGATAAGAGTGACGGCATCTTCAGTGAGGAAGGTTCCCCCGCTTTCGACTGCCGCATCAATGCTAAAGGCGGCAGTTTGTGACTCTGGCCATCCGGCACTTTGGAGGTTTGTACGCGTTCGGGCAAGATCCAGGTCGGCGATCCCGACAATGTGGATACCAGGCGTGGTCCGTGCCTGAGTGAGATACATCGTGGCGAATTTCCCGCAGCCGATAACGGCAACGCGGACCGGTTGGTGCCCGGCCTGACGTTCTTGCAGCAGGTGGGAAAGATTCATCGGCTTATGCTGCGCAATCTTTTTGCCGCTTAGGCCTGCGCCTTGCGATGATCGCGGATGCGCTCCCAGGCCCTTCGAATCTCCTGGGTTTTTTCATTTGCCAATTTCACCATTTCTTCGGGCATACCCTTGGCCACGAGCTTATCGGGATGATGCTGGTTGGTCAGGCGGCGGTACGCCTTTTTTACCTCGGCATCGCTGGCACTTTGCTGCACGCCGAGCACCTTGTAGGCTTCAGCGATCGGCTGGACAGACTGGCCCGGTGCATGGCCACCTGCGGCACTGGTCACGAAGTGGATCAGCTGTTCAATCTGGCCCACATCAAAGCCAAGCACCTGGCCGACATGATGCAGTACGTGACTTTCTGCAGGATCCATGCGTCCATCCGCCATCGCTGCCTGAACCTGAATTTCGAAGAACATCCGCAACAGCGTGGTCCGCCGATGGCACTCACTGCGAAACTGCTGCAGTACTTCGTCCAAGGGAAAGTCTGCTTCCTTGCCTTTTTGGAAAAGGTCAATCGCGGCCTTTTTCTGGGCGTCATTGAGCCGCATCTGCTGCATCAGACTGCGAGCGGCCTGGATTTCATGCTCAGAGACCCGTCCATCTGCTTTGGCGATGTAGCCCATCACCGAGAAGGTCGCGGTGAAAAACGCCGCCTGGGTGCGCTCGTTGTCTCCGATGCCCATGCGGCTGGCACCGGCCATTCCGTTATCGAACTGATGGCCGATGGTCCCACCAAGCAGGGCGCCGAGAGGTCCTCCCATCATGAAGCCCAACGCGCCGCCGAGCAGTTTTCCCCACCAAGCCATTTCTTTATTGCCTCTGTATCGGTATCGGCAGATTGTAGCGGAGGGCTACCACAGCGAACTGCCCGGCAGATCTCACCAGGATCTGTGCCTAGCGCAAAGTAACGAGCTCTTCGGCGGCCGTCGGATGAATCGCCACGGTATTGTCGAAATCTGCCTTAGCCGCTCCCATTTTTACCGCGACTGCAAAGCCTTGGATCATCTCATCGGCGGCTCGTCCAACCACATGGCATCCGACGATTTTCTCCTCTGATCCAGTCACAACCAGCTTCACGATTGTCGGGACACGCTGGGGGGTCACGGCATAGTACATATCGGTAAAACGATTCTGGTAGACCTTGACGCCGTCCTCTCCATAGCGTGACTTGGCTTCGTCCTCGGTGAGGCCGACCGTACCGATTGGCGGGTGGGAGAACACCACAGTGGGAATGTTTTCATAGTCGAGCTTTGCCTGGTTCTGGCCTCCAAAAAGACGGTCTGACAGACGACGGGCGGCCGCGATCGCGACAGGGGTGAGCGCCTGGCGACCGGTAACATCGCCCACAGCGTAAAGACCTGAGACAACTGTGTTCTGCCATTCGTCGGTGGGGATAAAACCGGCTGGATCCGCCTCAATCCCGGTATGCTCAAGCCCGATGCCGTCGGTGACAGGATCTCGCCCGATAGCAAACAGCACGCAGTCAAAACCACTGATGACTTCTCCATCCTGTCGGTGGACCGCCAAACGGCCGTTGTCCTCACGTCCTATGCTTTCCATCTGGATGCAGGTCAGGATGTTGACACCGGCAGACTGCATTTCATCCATGACAGCCTCCCTCAGCGTGGTGTCAAATCCGCGCAGCAGAATGTCCTTGCGCAGAAGCATCGTGACGTCTGAGCCCAGCGAATGGAGAACACCGGCGAGTTCCGTTGCAATGTAACCTGCGCCGATCACGAGCGGGCGCTTGGGCTGCTCGGTCAATTCAAAAAAGCCGTCGCTGGTGATACCTAGTTCAGCACCCGGCAGATCGGGAATCGTGGGCCTGCCGCCAGTGGCAATGAGAATATGGTCTGCACTTAAAAGGGTATCCCCCACCCTTATCTGGTGGGAGGACTCAAAGCTTGCCCAGCCCTGAAAGAGATCAACTCCGGATCCGTCGAGGTTACGAAGATAGATGCCGTTCAGCCGTTCCACATAGGCATCCCGCGTCTTCTTGAAAGAGGCCCAGTTGAATTCCGCCTCGGGCAACTTGAAACCGTAGTCCTGGGAAATGGCGAGCGCGTCTGCGAAGTGAGCCGCGTTCCACATGATTTTTTTGGGAACACAACCCACATTGACGCACGTGCCGCCAAGCGGTCCCGCCTCGATCAACGCCACCCGGGCGCCATACTGGGCGGCTCGCCGTGCCCCGGCAATGCCGCCGCTGCCTCCACCAATGACCAGAAAATCATAATGTGTACTCATCCGACGCATTTTATCCGTTGTGGTCCTGCCTAAACCATTTATGTGGTGGGGCTGATACGGGCGTGTGTTTGATAAAGTCTTCGACGGCCCCATATAGGAATCATAGAGACTTTATCTTCGAGGTGGACTTTTGAGCCAGAACGATCAACCGACGACTGAAAACCCTCTTTTGGATCTTTCAGGAGTGCCGAGGTTTGCTGAGATTTCGGCAGGGCAGGTGGAGCAGGCTTTGGATGCCGCCCTTGTGACCAGTCGCGCCAAGATAGCGGCTATCGAGACGCAGTGCCCAACCGCGAGCTGGACCTCGGTCGCCAGCGAACTTCAGGACATAGAAGAGTACGTCGAAAGGGTCTGGGCGCCGGTTTCGCACCTCAATGCTGTGCGTGATACGGACAAATTTCGTTCCGCGGTCGAGGCCTGCTTGCCCAAACTGAGCGCCTTTCATAGCGAGGTGGGACAGAATCTCAGCCTGTTTGAGGGTTATCGCAAAATCGCGGATGGCGATGACTTCAATACACTGTCTGCAGCTCGCCAAAAGATTGTCAAAAATGCCTTAAGGGATTTTCGCTTGTCCGGCGCCGAGCTTGAGGGGCCGGACCGGGAAAGGTTTCGCGAGATCGTGAGCGAGTTGTCGACGTTGTGTAATCAGTTCGACCAGAACCTGATGGATGCCACAGATCATTGGGTGTTGGATATCAACGCTGAAAGCGATCTTCAAGGTCTGCCGCAAAGCGTGGTCGAACTCGCGCGACAGACTGCCAAGGACGCTTCTCTGGACGGTTGGCGGTTTTCATTACAGGCGCCGTCCTATATTCCCTTCATGATGTTTTGTGAAAACCGAGCGCTTCGTCAGAAGATGTACGAAGCGTATGTGACCCGGGCCAGCGACCAGGGCCCTGACGCCGGACAGTTCGACAACGGCCCCCTGATGGTACGGATACTGAGGCTCCGTGCTGAGATGGCATCACTTCTGGGATTTGCGCACTATGCGCAGTATGCCCTTGAGGGCCGGATGGCGGGTTCTGCCGAGGAGGTCAGCACCTTTCTCCGAACGCTGGCAGATTGCGCCAAAGCTGCCGGTGCTAAAGAGCTCGAATCACTGCGGCAGTTTGCCCTGGAAGAATATGGCGAAGAGCATCTTGAAGCCTGGGATATCGCTTTTTACTCGGAAAAACTGAAACAGTCGCTGTATTCCTTTAGCGATGAGGCTATCCGTCCTTATTTTCCGTTGCCGAAGGTGCTGGAGGGCCTCTTTTTTGTCGCCCGGAAACTTTTCGGCGTCACGGTGCGACAGGCGGTCTGTGCCAGCCCCTGGCACGAGGACGTTCAGTACTTTGAATTACTGAGCGAGGACGGTTCAGTTCGGGGATGTTTTTTCCTGGATCTTTTTGCACGTGCCCACAAACGCGGAGGCGCCTGGATGGCCGACTGTATCGGTCGACGCCGCTTGGCTGACGGCAGCATTCAGAGTCCGGCGGCTTTTTTGACCTGCAACTTCATCCCCCCTGTTGGTGATAAGCCCTCGCTTTTGACGCACGATGATGTCGTCACGCTTTTCCATGAGTTCGGCCATGGACTGCATCATTTATTGACGCAGGTGGATGAACCCGCGGTTGCAGGTATCAATGGTGTCCCCTGGGATGCGGTAGAACTGCCCAGTCAGTTTCTGGAGAACTGGTGCTGGGAAACCGAAGCGCTCAATAAAATCTCAGGACACTACGAAACCGGCGAGCCTCTGCCAGCGGAACTTCTTGAGCGCATGCGGGGCGCGCGCAACTTTCAAAGTGCGATGCAGATGCTGCGTCAGATTGAGTTTTCCGCGTTTGATATGGCATTGCACGAGGCAGGACCCACCACCTCAACCGGAGAGATCCAAGCACGGCTGGACGCCGTAAGAAAAGACGTCGCCGTGTTGATTCCGCCCGATTTCAATCGCTTCCAGAACAGTTTTTCGCACATCTTTGCCGGAGGCTATGCAGCGGGTTATTACAGTTACAAGTGGGCCGAGGTTTTGTCGGCTGATGCCTTCAGCCGCTTTGAAGATCAGGGCATTTTTGATGAGCAAAGCGGGCGTGACTTTGTTGAGAATGTGCTGGCCTCAGGAGGAGTCAACGAGCCTCTGGAGAACTTCACGGCTTTTCGGGGCAGAGCACCGAAGATCGATGCCCTGTTGCGTCATTCGGGCCTGGACTCGTGAAACTCATTGCCGGCCTGGTGCTGTGGTGTTGCCTGGTCGGGCAGGCGGTCGCACTCAACAACGAGCTTGCATCCCATCCATCACCCTACCTGGCTTTGCATGGCGATGATCCGGTGGCCTGGCAGGAATGGGGCCCCGAGGCCTTTGCTGCTGCGCAGCGCGAGAACAAGCTGGTGTATGTCTCGGTGGGGTATTTTTCCTGCCACTGG
>CEOF01002845.1_pt1 | contig 20772 bp, 20 predicted proteins | sample 361311 | NCBI WGS metagenome assembly CEOF01 (sample SAMEA2619667, study PRJEB7988) | marine metagenome | biome: marine biome (ENVO:00000447); feature: surface water layer (ENVO:00002042); material: "saline water (ENVO:00002010), including plankton (ENVO:xxxxxxxx)" | depth 5 m
AGATATGCAGCTGAAGAGTTTGGTATCAAAACTTGGAAGGATTTAAATAAGCATAAAGCAAAATTTGCAACTATTGAGACAGGTAGCAGAGGAAGATTAATTGCATGCCCAGTTGCTGGTTGGAACTGTCATGACCAAAAAAGACTTGATCTTTTAGGAATTGATTTTCAAGCAGATGAACTTGGTACAGAAGCCGCTGCTATTGCAGAAGCAAAAGCTGCTTACATGAGAAAAGAGCCTTTTATGTTATACCTATGGTCACCTCACTGGTTTTTTGGTGAATTTGACATGGTAGGAGTTCAGCTTCCAGAACACAAAGTTTGTGATCCTGATACTTTTACTGAAGCGGGTAACTGGAAAGACTGTGGAACTAAAGGTTGGCCAGCAACTGGTTGGGCAAAAGACTATACTATGAATTATGGTAACCCAGCTGTGTTTGCAAAATCAGAGCATTCTGATGCTAAAAAGTTCTTTGAAAAAATGTCTTTACAAAATATCGATCAAGCTAAAATGTTAGTTGAAGTTGATATTAAGAAGAGAGATGTCAAAGAAGTTGTTAATGAGTGGTTAGACAAAAATCCAGGTAAATGGAAAAGTTGGCTTCCGTAAGCATTAATAAATAAAAATTAATTAAGGGCCTTGTTTTTACAGGGCCCTTTTTTTTATGCATATAATTCACAGAGGAATTATAAACAAAAAATTCAAAGAAAATAATTTAAATTCATTTAAAGCATCTTTTAAAAAAAAATTTGGTATCGAAACAGATATCCATGCAACAAAAGATGGCGAATTTATCTGTCACCATGATTTTACATTAAAAAGGATATTTAATATCAACAAAAGTATTAAAAAAATAAATTATAAAACTTTAAGAGAAATCGTTAAAAATAAAAATGATATACCACTTTTAGATGATGTATTAAAATCTTCTAAAAACAAATATCGTTTATTTATTGAAATAAAACCTATTTTTAACAAAAGCTTATTAGTAAAATTAATTAATAAAACCACAAAATTTAAAAACTGTGTCTTTATATCTTTTAATGAAAAAAATATTTTCAATCTTTTAAAACTAAAAAAAAATATAAGTGTAGGTTTATCTTTTTCTTATAAAACAAACATTAAAAATATTTTAAATGGATCGTCAAATAAAAGAGTAGAATACTTAATTTTGGACAAAAAATTTTTAAATAATAAAAAAATTGGAAAAATAAAAAAAAAAAAGTATTTTTATACAATTAAAAACAAGAGGGATTTTATAAGATATAGTAAAAAAAATAATCTTATATTTGAAAATTTATAATTTATGTTTTTTAAGATATTTTAATCTTCCAATTATTTCATCTCTATCAATATAATACCCTTGCAAGTGTCTATGACCAGAATTTGGATCAAATTCTGTTCTGCCATGCAAAACTCTTCTATTATTAAAAGAATAAATATCGCCGGGTTCTAACCTGAATTTTATTTGGAATCTATCATCGTGCAATAAATTTCCAAAAATATGGTGTGCGTTATACACTTTTTCCATTAAATCTGGATGACAGTCTAAAGTGTCCATAGTGGCAACGCTAAATCTAACGTCATTATAATCACCATCTTTGGTCAAACTTAATGCTGGTGCATAGAAACCTCTATGTGATTGTTGAGTATAATCTTTGTCTCTAAATTTAAGTGGAACCTTTACTAATGTATCAAATACATCTTTATTATTGTTTTTGAGATACTCCGCTACAGCAAATGCGTCTACCGCGGACGAGTCTCCTCCTTTTGCAGAATTAATTAAGCAATGCAAAAATTGATAACCTGGAGGATTTTCAAACCAAGGTAGATCCATATGGTTTCTTAATGCATGTGCTGTGTATGCTGAATTATTCGGTTTTGGGATATTAACAACCTCAAATGGTGTTTTGAAAAAAGTTTCTCTTGTGTGACTTATTCTGTTTAAAACTTCAAAACCAGATTCTTTTTCCGTAGGACTATTTTTTACTATTGCAATACCTTTATAATGTAACAGCTCAAGCCATTTTACAAGTCCATCATCTGACGATATTATCTCTTCATGCTCAATGCTAATACTTTTAATGTCTTTTTGAAGACTATTGTCCCACAACTTGTACGGTGAAACATATTTTTTTTTGTTTTTAATTGTATAACAATTTTTTCTTAACCATTCAGTATCGTAGTAACTGGTATGATTTCCTTCGCTCCACTCTATTTCTAGTTTTCCATTTTTAATATTATATTTTTTTGGGTTAATTCTTTTGGATACATTTAAAATATTAAACATCCTATGATTTGAATCCTTATCATGCGCTGTGGGACAATTATCTCTTAACCACATATAATTGAACTTACTTTCTTCTCCATCATCCCATTGTATTTTTAAGTAGCTATTATTTTTCTCAAGTTTTAAGATTTCACTCATATTTTCAATATTTATTCAAAATAGATTAATTTGCAAGTAATTCGATCTCCTGTTAAAAATATTAAATAAATGGCAAAAATTGAAATAAATAATTGTTACAAAATTTTTGGACCCAATCCGAATAAAATTTTACCAATGGTGAAAGATGGGGCTTCAAAAGATGAAATTTTAGAAAAAACTGGACACACAGTTGGTTTGGATAACGTTTCTTTAAAAATTGAGGAAGGCGAAACATTTGTTTGTATGGGTTTATCAGGTTCGGGTAAATCTACTTTAATAAGACATTTAAATAGACTTATTGATCCTACGGATGGTGAAATCCTTATAGAAGGAACCAATGTAATGTCCTTAAACAAAGAAAAGTTAATAGAGTTTAGACGACACAAAATGAGTATGGTCTTTCAAAGATTTGGGTTGTTCCCTCATAAAACCGTAATTCAAAACGTTGGATATGGTCTAGAAATGCAGGGAAAATCAGAAGATGAACGAAAGAAAATTTCAATGGAGAAAATAGAGTCTGTGGGATTAAGTGGGTTTGAAAATCAATATCCAAATCAACTTTCAGGTGGAATGCAACAAAGAGTTGGTCTCGCAAGAGCTTTGGCAACTAATACAGATATTATGTTAATGGATGAAGCTTTTTCAGCACTAGACCCATTAATTAGAAGTGATATGCAAAAACAATTATTAGACTTACAGTCAGAATTAAAAAAAACGATAGTTTTTATAACTCACGATTTAGATGAGTCTTTAAGACTAGGAGATCATATAGGAATATTAAATGCCGGAAAATTAGTCCAAGTTGGTACCCCGGTAGATATAATCATGAACCCCGCAGATGATTACGTTGAAGCATTTGTTAAGGATGTAAATAGGGCAAAAGTAATTAAAGCTAAAACAATTATGAAACCAGCAAATGAAATGAATGGAATTGACAAGTCAAACTTAATCAAAATTGAGGAGGATCAATTTATTGAAGAGTTTTTACCCCAAGTTGTTTGTTCTAATTCAAATTGTGAAGTTGTTGATAAAAAAGGAAATATTAAAGGTTATATAACAAATAAAGAATTACAGAATTCATTAACAAAGTCATAATTAATGACTATTCAGCCATTAAAAAATAAAAAAATTATAATATCTGCAGGTGCCGCTGGTATAGGTCTTGCGATTGCAAAAATCTGCATTTCGAAAGGAGCGGTTGTTTATTTATGTGATATTAATGAAAAAGCGATTAACAAGCTAAAAAAACATAAACAATTTAAAAAAAAACTTTTTCTTTATAAATTAGATGCTTCAAATGAATATGAAGTAAAAACTTTTTTTAGCGATATTAATAAAAAAACAAAAAGGATAGATTGCTTAATTAATAATGTAGGCGTGTCAGGTCCTACTGGACCAATAGAAAAATTAAATTCAAAGGATTGGGAAAGCACTTTAAAAATAAATGTTTTAAGTCATTTTTATTTTACTAGATTAGCAATACCCTTGCTAAAAAAGAACAAAGGAGGATCTATTATTAACTTGTCATCCGGAGCGGGAATAATGGGTTTTCCATTAAGATCGCCATATGCGGCTAGTAAATGGGCTGTGATAGGTATTACAAAAACTTTGGCAATGGAGCTAGGAAAATACAAAATTAGAGTTAATGCAATTTGTCCCGGCACTATCAAAGGAGATAGAATGGTAAGAGTTATTAGAGATAAAGCAAAATTTTTAAAAGTGACAAAAAAATCTGTTGAGAAAGAATTTATATCAATGGCATCTATGAATTGTTGGGTACATGGAGAAGATATTGGTAATATGTGCTCCTTCCTTATTTCTAAAGAAGGAGAGAAAATTTCTGGTCAGTCAATTCCAATTGACGGAAATGCTACAAGATTAGATTAACGTCTACTATAAAGAATTAATTAAATCAGGTGCAATCTTTTTAGATTTTGCTGAATATCTAATTTTCTTAATTGCTTCAATGTTAGATTTATCGTCTCCAACTACTACAAATCCGATCATTCCCATATTTTTATGGGGCGTACACCAATAAGCGTAAATACCAGGTACTTCAAAAGTGAATTGTGCATCTACATTGTACTTAGTTTTGAATTTACCAACACCTTCTGGAACACCACCTTTTATAAATTCAACATTATGACCTTTGGTTGTTGCTTTCCAAAATACAGTATCTCCAGTATTTATTTTTACAACTTTTTGAGAATACACCATACTCTCTTTGTCCAGCTTATTAAGCATTTCAATAGTTACGTCAGCTGCAAGAGCATTGGTAAACGTAAAAGCTAAACTTAAAAAAGTTAATATTTTAAACATTTTTATCATTTCGATCCTTTCAATAAGATCCAACATAAATCTTAGATTATTTTTTAATTTATAAAACAAATAGTAATTAAAATATTTTATTCAATCTTTTTTTTTGTATCAAGTTGACACACAATAAAAAATAATTACTTATGTTTTGTAAGTTTTAATTTTTCTCTTGTTTCAGCAGGTGACATTATTGAAGATCCGAGATCTTCGACTATTCTAATTGCTTTTTCAACTAATTGAGGGTTGGTGGCAAGTTTTCCTTTTGACAAATATAGGTTATCTTCTAAACCTACTCTTGGATTACCCCCCATTATAACCGTTTGGGCCACATAAGGCATTTCTTGTTTTGAAATTGCAAAGCCAGACCAAACTGCTTCCTTTGGCATTATATCTTTCATAGCTTGCATCGCCATCGGTGTTGCTGGAGCACCCCAAGGAATTCCTAAGCACATTTGAAACATTGGGGGATCACTTAATAAGCCTTCTTTATAAAGTTGAGAACCAAACCACATATTCCCCAAATCAAAAGCTTCTATCTCTGGTTTCACTTTAATTTCTTGTAATCTTTTTGCAGCTTTTCTCAGATCTCTAGGAGTGTTAATTGTTATAACTGATCCATCACCAAAATTTAAAGTACCCGCATCTAGAGTACAAATCTCAGGAAGAAACTCCTCAACGTTGGCTATTCTTTCCATTACATTTGCCATATCTGTTAAAGGACCAAATTGTAAAGGACTCTGCTCTCCAATATCTAAATCACCTCCCATTCCTGTTGTTAAATTAAGCACAACATCGGTATCACTAGATCTAATTCTATCAACAACTTCTTTATATAATTCTAATCTTCTACTTGGTGTTCCATCTTCTTCTCTTACATGAATATGAGCTATAGCAGCACCTGCCTTTGCTGCCTCAATTGCTGATTTTGCTATTTGCTCTGGTGTTTTTGGTAAATCAGGATGTTTGCTTGCTGTATCACCTGATCCAGTCACTGCACAAGAGATAAAAACTTTATTGTTCATAAATTATAAATGAATATAATCTAATTTAGTTAAAATGGAAATAACTGAATTACAAAAAGATCTTGCTGCTACATTTAGATGGACTGCTAGACTTAATATGCACGAAGGGGTCTCCAATCATTTTAGTGCCTGTGTTCCAGGTTCGACCACAGATTTTTATGTAAATAAATCTGGTGTTCACTTTAGTAGAGTCAAGGCTAGTGACCTTATTTTAGTAACCAAAGATAATATTAACGAATTAAAAAACAAACCTGAGATAGTAGATTCAACGGCAATAAATATTCATGGAACAATTCATAACAAAGTACCTCATGCAAAATGTATTTTTCATGTGCATTCAAAATATGCTACTGCACTCTCTGCACTTAAAGATCCTACTCTCCCTCCAATTGATCAGAACACAATGAGATTTTATAACAGGGTATCAAATTATAACGAATATGGTGGTATGGGATTCGAGGATGAGTCTAAAAAAATGGCAAATGCTTTAGGCAATAAACATCATTTGTTGTTAGCTAATCATGGTATATTAACTACAGGGGAAACTGTTTCAGACGGGTTTGATGCACTTTATTATTTTGAAAAATCTGCAGAAACATATTTAACTGCACTATCAACAAATAAACAATTAAATATTGCGAGTAATGAAGTTGCGGAAAAAACTGCACAGGAATGGGCAAACTATCCTACAGATTTAGCAAGAGCACATTTAGATCAAATTAGACTAATTTTAGACAAAGAAGAGCCAGATTATAAATCTTGACACTTATACATGATGACAAATTGTATATATGGATATAAATTATTAAAATGGAAATAAATTTAATATCAGGTGCGTTAGGTGCTGAAGTTTCGGGTATGAATTTAAAAGACTCTTCTTTAGAGAATTGGGAAAAAATTAATAAACTTTTATTAGAACATAAGGTTTTATTTTTTAGGAATCAAAACATCACAGCCGAGGAGCAGATAAATCTTGCAAAACGGTTTGGGCCGTTGGAAAGACATGTTTATGTAAAAGGAAGAGAGGAGTACCCAGAGATTATTAGAATTATAAAAAAACCAGATGAAAAACATCAGTGGGGGGAGACTTGGCATACTGATGTAAGTTACAATCCAAAACCAACCAAGGTAATTATACTAAGATCTATCAAAATACCTCCTGTTGGAGGAGATACAATGTTTTCAAACATGGAATTAGCATATGAAACACTTGATGAAGAATTAAAAGAAAAAATTAACGATAAAAAAGCAGTTCATAGCTCGTTAGGTGCAGCAGCATTCGTGGATGCTTATAAAGCAATGAAAGGTAATGGTAATTTGGATGAATACTCTAATTTACATTCTATTGTGAGAACTCATCCAGAGACAGGAAAAAAAATTCTTTACGTAAACTCGATGTACACAAAGAGAATTGTAGATATGGAGGAAAAAGAAAGCGATGAAATCTTAAAAAAACTTTTTCTTCACCAAGAAAGATTAGATTTTACTTGTAGATTCAAATGGACTGAAAACGCTGTAGCCATTTGGGATAATAGAAGTACTCAGCATCAAGGTTTAACTGATTTCTTCCCTGGAAGAGGACTGGGTTACGAGAGAGTGATGGATAGAATTGCAATTGAAGGCGACAAACCTAATTAAACTTCAATGAATTTTGAATATATAATTATTGGCGGAGGCTCCGCCGGGTGCGTACTAGCAAATAGATTATCAGCAAAAAGTAATAACAATGTTGCACTAATAGAGGCAGGGAGACCAAGTGATATATGGAAAGTAAACATGCCTCTTGCCATTTTGTATACAATGCATGATCCAAAATATAATTATAAATATTATTCAGAACCAGAGCCTTATTTAAATAATAGAAAGATATTTTGTCCCCGAGGTAAAATGATGGGAGGATGCTCAGGCCATAATGGAATGGTCTATGTTAGAGGAAATCCAAATGATTATGATAGATGGTCAAGCTATGGACTAAAAAATTGGTCTTATGAAAAAGTTTTACCCTACTTTAAGAAGTTAGAAACTTGGTCAGAGGGTGAAAATGAGTATAGAGGGGGTAGTGGAATTCTGCCAATAAACCAATCAAAAAATAAAAATCCACTTTTTAGAGCATTTATAAATTCGGCAGTAGAGGCAGGATACAAAGAGAATAATGATATGAATGGCAAGGAGCAAGAAGGCTTTGGAATGTACGACGTGACTATACACAAAGGTCAAAGAGCAAGCGTATCAAAATATTATTTAAATCCTGCGAAAAATAGAAAAAATTTAAAGATATTTTCACAATCTTTTGTTGAAAGAATTATATTTGATGGAACCAAAGCTATAGGTATTGAGGTAAATATAAAAAATAAAATACATAAAATTTATGCAAATAAAGAAATCATCTTAAGTGGTGGAGCTATCAACTCACCACAGCTTCTTATGTTGTCGGGTATAGGTCCTGAAAATCATTTAAAAGATCATGGTATTAAAGTTCTCAAAAAATCCGAGGGTGTTGGGAAAAATCTTCAGGATCATCTAGAGACATACATTCAGCAAGAATGTAAAACACCCGATACTTTATTCTCATATATTAACAAAATAAATATGATACGTGTAGGAATTCAATGGTTTTTGTCAAAATCTGGTCCCTGTTCATATTCATTTTTAGAAGCGGGAGGATTTTGCAAAACTTCTCCAGATCAAAATTATCCAAATATTCAATTTCATTTTTTCCCATCTTTTGTAATTGATCATGGACTAGTTGATCCAGATAGACATGGTTTCCAATTGCATGCAAGTCCTAACCATCCAAAAAGTAGAGGTTCTATAACTTTAAATAATACTAACCCTTATTCTGCTCCAAAAATTTTATTCAATTATTTGGAACACCAGGAGGATCTCAAACAAACTATAGATTGTGTAAAAATTGCAAGAAATATATTGGCACAAAATTCAATGAAACCCTATGCTGGCAAAGAGATTGGTCCTGGAAATGAATCGCAATCTGATAAATTGATTGAGGAATATATTAGAGCAAAAGCTGAAACTGCATATCATCCATCTTGTACTCTTAAAATGGGTGATGATAAGATGTCAGTTGTAAATCAAGAGCTTAAGGTACATGGGATTGAAAATTTAAGAGTAGTAGACGCCTCAGTTATGCCTGAAATAACTAGTGGGAATCTTAACGCCCCTGTAATAATGATCGCAGAAAAAGCCTCTGACTTAATATTAAATTAAACCTCATATTCAAATATCAAATATGCCTTATTTTTGATATAGGTGCGAAATGGTAAGTCGAAATAATAATCCAAAAGGTATTGTTTTTATACTTTTTGGAATGGCATTATTTTCAATTCAAGACTCATTAATAAAATTTATTTTCAATGATGTTGCTTTATATGAATTATATTTTGGAAGAACTTTAGTAGCAGCCTTGCTCTTAATTGTTTTCTTAATTTATAAAAAAGAGAAAATTATTTTAAAAACTCACTATCCTATTCTTACAGTATTAAGAGTTACTCTATTTTTCTTTGGATTTAGTTTTTTTTATATTTCGTTGACTTTCATGACGATGGCAATGGCAAATGCTTTATTTTTTTCCAGTCCTTTTTTTATGTCTATTTTTGCTAAATTTTTTTTAAAAGAACAAATTGGCGTAAGACGTTGGTCAGCAATAATAGTTGGCTTTATAGGTGTTTACATTGTTTTAAATCCAAATTTTAATGAATTTAATTATTTTAAATTGGCTCCTGTTGCTTGCGCATTGTGTTATGCATCATCAATGACTATAACAAAATTTACTTCTGACAAGGACAGCGTTTTTACTCAAATGATGTGGCTTTATATAATTGCAACAATATTTAGTATAATAATTTATGTTTTTACAGGAGATGGTAGTTTAAATAATTATTCAAATCCAACCATGCAATTTATAACAAGGGAATGGTTCATTAACCCTTCATATGCCTGGCCTTACGTATGTGCTATGGGATTAGTTGGTGGAATAGCTTTTTATTGTGTTTTCTCTGCATACAGTGTGGCTTCACCATCTGTGGTTTCACTATTTGAATACTCATTAATTATATGGGCGATGATAGCTGGCTACTTGCTTTTTAAAGATGTTCCTACTTTTAGAACATTTATTGGAGTTGCATTAATTATTGGAGCTGGCATATATATTTATATTAGAGAAAAAGCTAGAGATCAAATGATTGCTACGGACACTCCTAACAGATGACGAAAAATATAATTCCAACAATTAACGTCTCATGTTTATTAAATAGCCGACTTAGCACAATAAAATCTTATAATGTTATTAAAAAAATCGAAAAGGCATGTATTGAAGTAGGGTTTTTTCAAATCATTGGTCATGGTATAAATCAAAAAAAAATTAATGAACTATGTAGAATTGGAAATGAATTTTTTAATTCAACAAATCAAAATAAAATTAGATTAGCTCCAAAAAAATGGAATAAAAAAAATAAAAATATTTATAGAGGTTATTTCCCAAATGACGTAAACGGTAAAGAAGGGCTTGATTTAGGAGATCTTAAAATCTCAAAGGCTTATGCCAAAAAAGTGAAAAATCAATATATAGAATATTTGGATTTAAAAAAATCTCTTAATAAGAAATCAATTAAAGTTTTATCAAACTATTTTGACTCTATATTTGATTTAAGCGAAACCCTGTTTAAAAGTGTAATTAAAATATATAAAAAAAATCCTGATATTTCAAAAAAAGCTTTTTCTAGATTAAAAACACTAAGCACTCTTAGGTTTAATTATTATTCAAAACAGTCTAAACCTGTAGAAATATCAAAACAAGATGGAGTGGCTTTAGGATGTGAGACTCATGTTGATAGCGGTATATTTACTGTTCTTTACCAAGATAAAAGAGGTGGATTACAGGTTCAAAATAGAAAAAATAAGAAATGGCACAGTGTTCCCTTTAATAGAAAAGCATTGGTTGTTAATACGGGAAGAGCTCTTGAATTTTTAACTAAAGGAAAATTCAAAGCAACTAACCATAGGGTGCTATGGAATAAAAAAGAAAGGATGTCGGTGCCTTTCTTTTTTGAGCCATCGTTTGATTTCAAAATGAGTGATTCTTTTTTAATTAAGTCTGGGGCTAATAATAAAGGAATAATTTATGAAAAATTCCTCAACAAATCCTTAAAAAAATTTATTGAATATAATAGATAACAATAATAGTATGGGTGTTTAAAGCGATACATAACTCGTCGTTATTTCTTATACGAAAGTGGGATCGGTCGTCTTTTTTAAATATTATTTAAAGGAGGCATAATGAAATTTGGATATTTCTGCAACACTACTAATTGGACACACAAACCTTATGATAAACTTTTGGATGAAACGAGAGAAATAACAAAGTATTGCGATAACAACAAGTGGAATTCTATTTGGTACACAGAGCACCATTTTAATCATGAAGGAATGGAGTCTTTAACAAATCCATTAATGATGGGAGTAGATGCTGCGGCCAGAACTAGTAATATAAGGATTGGACAAGCTTGTAATGTAATCACTTTTCACAACCCTATTAGAATGGCAGAAGACATTGCTCTCTTGGATCAGTTATCAAAAGGCAGGGTTGAAGTTGGTATAGGTAGAGGAATTTACGGTAGGGAAGCAATTAACTTAAATAAAGAAGCTGACATGAAGGACCAAGCAAAAAATTTTAGATTATTTGATGAAACGCTTTCAATATTGAAAAAAGCATGGAAAGAAGAATTTTTTAATCATAAGGGAGAGTTTTATACTTATCCTGCTCCAGATTATATATGGCAACATGACATGAGTCCTCCAAATAAAAATTTGGTAAACCTTGATACTAATGTCATGGAAAATATTAGTGTTGTTCCTAAACCTTTTCAAAAGCCATTTCCTCCAATTCATCAAGTTGTTGATGGTATTAGATCAATAGAGTGGGCAGCAAAGCAGGGATTAAATATTATAATGTGGATTCCAACGGTAAAAGCTTTGAAAATTAAATTTGAAGCATTTAAAAATGCAAAATCAGAAGCCGAAAAAAGAAATGTACCATTAGGAGAAGGTATTTCATTAGTAAGAGATATGTTTGTTGCGAACACAATGGAAGAGGCTAAAGAAAAAGCTGGAGAACATATGGTAAATTATATGAGATGGGTTTGTCACTGGAGGGGGCTAGGCAACCATATGGACCCAGATGAGGAGTTACCAGTAACTAAGGGTAAACTTGATTTGTTAAATTATGATTTCTTACATAAACGTAATATGTTATTTGGAACCCCTGAATATGTTATTGATAAAATTCATGAACTTAAGTCTGAATTAAACTTGCAAAACCTTCAAGTGTGGTCAAACTTCCCGGGTGTAAAACACGAAGACTGTATGAAAAGTATTAAGTTGTTTACCGAAAAAGTAATGCCTCATTTTAATAATGATATAAATACTGAAGTCAAAAAAGTTTCGTGAAAAAACCAAAGTTCTTAACGGGCGGCCAAGCAGCTGTTAAATCTTTAAAAAAAGAAAAAGTCAAACATGTTTTTGGTCTTATAGGATCCGCAACGATGGAAATGTTTGATGCTCTTTATCATGAAAAGAAAATTAATTTTATTGGTGTAAGAGATGAGAGAAGTGGGACTCATATGGCTGACGGCTACGCTAGAGCATCAAATCAACCTGGTGTTATTTTAGCAGGTCAAAATGGTCCAGGAGCAACTAATTTAGTAACGGGCCTTGCTCAAGCAAAAGCAGCGTTTTCACCAGTAGTTTCAATAGCAGGATCTTACTCAACAAAAGATAAAATGGAAGATGCCTTTCAAGGTCTTGACCAGCAATCTTTATTTAAACCTATAACCAAAAAAACCTGGACGATAAAAAATACGAGTAAAATACCACAAATATTTGGAGATGCATTCAATCTTGCTATGTCTCCAAGAAGAGGCCCTGTTTGTATAAATGTACCAAGAAATATTTTAGCTAATAAAGATAGATTTAAAATAAATATTAAAAAAAATTCTTTCGATTACGTTAATTCAACAAAAGGAAAAGATATTAAGATTAAAAAAGCTGTTAAACTTATAAATAAATATGAAAATATAGTTATTATAGCAGGAGCAGGAATAAAATATTTTTCGAAATATAATAATGTATTTAAACTAGCAGAATTATTAAATGTACCAATCGTGACAGCCGCTGGTCACGGAGATGCAATACCTTTTAATCATAAATTAAATGCAGGACAAATGGGTCCTAGAGGAAATCCTGTGGCTACAAAGCTAGTAAAAGAAGCTGAAGTTATAATAGCCTTAGGTACAAGATTGGGATTTAATTCAACTTTTTATTCCTATGACAACATTAACAAAGATGCAAAAATAATACAGGTAGAGTTAGAAAAAAAAATGATAGGAAGGTATTTCCCTGTAACTGTTGGCATATTTGGAGATGCAGCAACAGTAACAGACCAGATTTTTAAGGAGATAAAAAAACAAAAAATTACAACTAATTTAAAGAAATGGACTGAAAACTTTAAGCGCGAAAGGTCAAAGTTTTTATATCAAAGAGATAATCACAAATTTAAAAATTTTCCTATTCAACCAAAAGGATTATTTAAACAACTTAGACAGGTTCTGCCAAAGAATTCAGCTATTACTCTTGATGCAGGAACTCTGTGTTTACAAGCAACAGATGCTTTGGAATATTATGATCCACCTTCTTTGTTTACTCCATTAGACTTTGGATTGGTTGGTTTTTCGTTTGCTTGTGGCTTGGGAATAAAAGTTGCAAAACCTCGAAAGCATGTTGTAAGTTTAATGGGCGATGGAGGTTTTGGAATGACCATTTCTGAACTTAGCACAGCTGTAGAACATAAAATTAATACTATAACAGTAGTTATGAATAATAAAAGTTGGGGAGCAGAAAAAGCATATCAAAAAGATTTTTTTGGTAAAAGATATCTAGGTGCAGATATAGAGAGCCCTCCATTTGATAAAGTTGCAGAATTATACGGAGCTAAGGGTTTTAAAGTTACAAAACTTTCAGAAGTTAACCAAGCAGTAAGAGCTGCATTAAAAATAAATAAACCAGTTGTTATTGATGTTGATGTAGATCCAAAAGCGCTGTACAGTTTTAGAAGAGATAGTTTTAAACATAGAATTAAAAAATGACATTGGAATTAAGAAAGTTTGCTAAGTTCGTTGATAAAACCATTATAGAAGGAGGTAAAAAAGCTAAGGAACCTGTCTTGCTAGTTTCAGTAGCTGCAGTTTTTAAAAATCCTTGGGTAGAAAAAGGTTTTGTTGAAAACTTAAAACCAATTATTTTGGAGTTAGCTCCTAAACTTGGAGATATTCTAGTGCCAGAATTAATTAAAGAGATCGGCTCACCTGAAAAAATTTTAGCTTATGGAAAAGCAGGAATAGTGGGATTAAATGGTGAAATTGAACACGCATCAGCATTTATTCATACTCTAAGATTTGGAAATAAGTTTAGAGATGCTGTTGGTGGGACATCTTATTTAAGTTTTACAAATACCCGGGGACCAGCTGGATCAAAGATTTCTATACCAATGATGCATAAAACAGATTCTGGTCTTAGACCGTATTATCTAACACATGAATTCACAATACATGATGCTCCATTCGATAATGAAATAGTTATTGCAATAGGTGGTGCTTCAAGTGGAAGAGCACATGCACGAACAGGAGATAGATACCAAGATATGAAAGAAATGGGCATAGAGCCAAAATAGTTTTGATGATTGAAGGTATTGATTCAAATGGAACTTACTATAATTATAATAAAAAAAAAGATGTTCCAATAATTTTCATTCACGGGGTTGGACTCAACAACAAAATATGGGAGCCTCAAATTGACTCTTTTGAAAATTCAGTAGTTACCTACGATATATTGGGACATGGAAAGACTCCTTTAAAGTTGCCAAAGATTTCATTTAATGATTTATCATTGCAGTTATTAAATTTAATTGATGAACTAAAAATTGATAAAGTTCATTTAATAGGTTTTTCTATTGGATCTCTAATTGCAAGAAATTTTGCTGTCAATTATAACCATAGACTTCAAACATTAACATTACTTTGCTCTATTTTTAAAAGAAATAATGAGCAGCAACAAATTGTAAAAGATAGATTTGAGTTATCAAAAAAAAGTAGAACTTTATCAAAGCAAGCTTTAAAGAGGTGGTTTTCAGATAAATATATTAAAAATAATAAATATATTTATGATCATATCACTTCAATTCTAAATGCAAACAACATGGAAAATTTTTTGAAAATTTATGAGCTGTTTGTAAATCATCAAGATGACGAAAAATTCGAAAATATAAATACAAAAACGTTAATTATGACAGGAGAATTTGATATTGGATCTACTCCAAAAATGAGTGAAGATTTAAGTAAATGTATAAAAAATTCAAAGGTAAAGATCATCAAAAATGGTAAACATCTATGTAGTATTGAATGCGTAGATGATGTAAATAACGCTATTAAAGAACATATAAAAATATGACAAAACTCAAAAATTATAAGATGTTTATAGACGGTGAGTGGTTAGACTCAGATACAAAAAAAACATTTGAAACTTTAAATCCTGAAAATAATAAACCGTGGGCAATGGTTCCAGAGGCAAGTGCTAAGGATGTGGATAAAGCTGTTCAGGCGGCTCAAAAAGCTTTTGAAGGAGAGTGGCCAAAATTATTACCAAGACAGAGAGGAAAATTTTTAAGAGCTATTGGAGAAAAGCTAAGAGAAAATGCAGAGCTTCTGGGTAAAATAGAAACAATAGATACAGGAAAACTTTTTCGAGAAACAAACAAACAGGCACATTACATAGCTGAGTATTATGATTATTATGCTGGCTTGGCTGATAAAGTCGAGGGTACAGTCTTACCAATAGATAAACCAAATATTCAAGCAGTCACTACAAGAGTACCTATTGGTGTTGTTGCTGCAATCGTCCCTTGGAATTCCCAAATGTTTTTAACTGCAACCAAGTTAGCTCCTGCATTAGCTATGGGAAATACAGTGGTTATAAAAAGCTCAGAACTTGCTCCTGCAGTAATGTTTGAATTTGCTAAACTTATTGAAGAAACTGGAATACCTAAAGGAGTTGTAAACGTAATTACTGGATTTGGGGATCCGTGTGGTAAAGCGTTAACTTCGCATCCATTTGTTGAAAAAGTTGCATTCACTGGCGGCCCGGAAACAGCAAGACATATAATTAGAAATTCTGCAGAGAATTTATCAGAGGTCAGTTTAGAGCTAGGTGGAAAAAGTCCAGTTGCAGTCTTTAATGATGCTCATCAGGAAAATGCAATAAATGGTATTACTGCAGGTATATTCGGTGCATCAGGACAAAGCTGTATTGCTGGATCTAGATTGTATTTACAAAAAGGAATTTATAACGAATTTTTAGATAAACTAGTTGAAAGAGCAAATAAAATCAAAATTGGAGGACCTATGGAGGTTGATACTGAGATGGGTCCACTAAGTAATTTTAAACAGTTAGAAGTAATAGAAAAAAATATCAAACTTACTATTGAGCAAGGAGGTAAAATTAGATGTGGGGGTAAAAGACATTCGTTCTCTAATGATGGGTATTATTTTCCGCCTACGATAATAGAATGCGAAAATCATAGTCTTCCAGCTGCAGAAAATGAATTGTTTGGTCCAATTTTATCTGTAATGAAATTTGAAAATGAAAAAGAAGTAATAAACATGATGAATGATAATCAATATGGTCTTTCATCTGGAGTTTATACTAGTGATTTTTCAAGAGGATTGAGAGTTTCGAATGCTATTAGAGCGGGAATCACATTTGTTAATACGTATAGACTAATTTCACCTTCAGCTCCTTTTGGTGGAATGAAAGATAGCGGGTATGGAAAAGAAGCTGGTATAGACTCTATTAAAGATTACACTCGCGTCAAAACGACTTGGTATTATACGTCAGATGAGCCTACTCTTGACCCTTTCTCTATGAGATAAGCGGTTATTTTCCTATTGAATTTGTTAATTAAAAACATTTAAATTAGATTTTATAAATATAAACAATTAGAGGTAATATGAAAAAAATAGTTTTAGCTATGTTTATTTTAATGACTTGTTTGACTTCAAGATCATTTTCAGATGGACATGCAATAAAAATGGGAGTTATTTTAGGTTTTACTGGTCCTATAGAGTCACTTACACCAGCTATGGCTGCTTCAGCAGAACTAGCATTTAAAGAAGCGTCAGACTCAGGATCCTTATTAGGTGGTAAAAAAATATCTGTTGAAAGAGCAGACTCAACTTGTGTTGATTCCGCAGCTGCAACTTCTGCAGCAGAAGGTTTAATTTCTGGTGGTGTAGCAGCTATTATGGGTGCAGATTGTTCTGGTGTTACTGGTGCTATTGCTACTAATGTGGCTGTGCCAAACGGAGTTGTAATGATATCACCATCGGCAACATCTCCAGGTTTAACTGACTTGAATGACAACGGATATTTTTTTAGAACCGCTCCTTCAGATGCAAGGGGTGGCCAAATACTTGCAGACATAACTAAAGATAGAAAGGTAAAAACTGTTGCAATAACTTATACTAACAACGACTATGGAAAAGGATTGGCAGATGTATATGAAGCTGCTGTTAAAGCCCATGGTATTAAAGTTACAACTGTAATAGCTCATGAGGATGGAAAAGCAGATTACTCCTCAGAAGTTGCTACTTTAGCTTCTGCTGGAGGAGATGCAGTTGCAGTTATCGGTTATTTAGACCAAGGAGGTAAAGGTATAATTCAATCTTCTTTGGACTCTGGTGCATTTGATACTTTTATATTGTCTGATGGTATGATCGGTCAGTCTTTAGTTGATGCATTCGGCAAAGATTTAAAAAAATCTTTTGGTTCAATGCCTGGATCAACTGGCAAAGGTGCAGGTGTTTTTGCGAAAGTAGCTGGCGCTGCAGGAATTGATAGTTCTGGTCCATATACTGGTGAATCATATGATGCTGCTGCTTTAATAGTTCTAGCTATTCAAGCGGGAGGTTCTGCAGATAGAGCATCGATAGCGAAGAATGTTATGGATGTAGCTAATGGTCCAGGAAAAAAAATATATCCCGGTGAGCTTAAGAAAGCTTTAGATTTATTAGCAAGCGGTAAGAAAGTTGACTATGAAGGAGCAACTGGGGTTGCTTTTACAAGTGTTGGAGAAGCAGAAGGATCTTTCTTAGAGCAAGAAATTAAAGGTGGAAAATTTAAGACAAAAAAACAAAGATAATTAGAAAAAACCAAGACCCCTTACATTAAAAATGCAAGGGGTTTTTTTAAAAAAAAATATTTTTTAATACATACAAAGATAAAGAAAACATAAAAATAATTATTAAGTAATTAATTTTTTTCCAAACATCTTGATTTTTAAGAAAATTAGATAAGTAATTTGATAAGTAACCAATTACAAAAAAAAATAAGAAAGACGATGTTCCTGCCCCCATTCCAAATAAAAATTTTTCCTGAATTAAAAAATTTTTTGAAAAGTTCCCTAAAAAAAAAACAGTATCGGAGTAAACATGCGGGTTAAGATATGTAAATCCAAGTGTTTTAAAAATTACATTTTTTAATCTTTCTTTTTTTTTGTTACGTTTAACTTTTACTGATTTTTTTAAATCTTTAACTTTGTTCCAAATAAAGTTTAAGAGAAATAAAAATAAAAGTATATTTAATATTAATTCTACCGTTGAAGAAAAATAATTATCAAAATAACTGAACAAAAATATTCCAATAAAAATTAAAATTAAATCTGAAATTGAGCAAATTAAACAAACTGTAAAAACGAATTGCTTTTTAAGACCTTGTTCAATTACAAAAATATTCTGCGCTCCGATAGCTAATATCAAGCTCAAACCTGACATAAAGCCGAGCAATAGATAGGTCATTAATAAAATTAGAAAAAGTACTTGTCGGCTAGATAAACAAAAATACCAAACGCAAAACCTAAGAGAATATAATACACTTTAAGTAAACAAACCTAATACTTTATAAATTTCGTCTTTAGTTGTTTCTCCTATGCTCCTGTAAACTTCTTTATTATCCTTAAAAATTAAAATTGTACTTTGATATTGAACATCAAATAAATTTGAAATTTCTTTATTTGTGACATCAAACGTAAAATATTCTATATTTTTAAATTCATTTTTTGCTTTTTTTAAAACTTTCATTTGACTTGCGCATGAGTAACAGTATTTAATCCAGGAGCTTACGACAACTACTTTCCCATCTGATTGGGCTTTTTTAAATAACTCCATATCAAATGTAGTCTTTTTCTCTAATGCTATTGTATTAAATGGTACGAGTACAAATATTAAAATTATTATTTTTTTAAACATAATTATTGTTTTATTATTTTTTCTGGCAGAATACCCTGCGGTCTATAGCGCATAATTACCAAAAGAGCAGTGCCAATAATTAAAAACCTAAAATACGGTGCACTATTTACCAAATGTAACTTAATCTGATTTGTTTCTGCTAAATTAGCTGTAAAAAAATTTATCAGAAATAACGCTATTGGAGCTGCCTCGACCCACAAAAACCATACTACAAATCCACCTAGAATAGCACCAAAATTATTTCCGGTTCCACCAACTATAACCATTACCCAAATGACAAAAGTATATCTCATTGGTCTATAGCTTCCCGGTGTAAATAAGCCGTCGTTTGTGACCATCATCGCTCCTGCAATTCCAACAATTGCTGAACCTAAAACAAATATTAAAAGATGCTCTTTAACAACATTTTTACCCATTGCCTCTGCAGCTACTTCATTATCTCTTATTGCTCTCATTTTTCGCCCCCATGGAGAATAAAGTGCTTTTTGTGTAATAATTAAAATAATAATAACAACAGACAAAAGGAAACCAGTCATACATAACTTCACGTAAATTGACGATGCACTAATTACTAGTTCATTTAGCAATTCTTTTTTTTCCTCAAAAGAACTAATCATGTTTAATTTATTAAAATTTATTTTTTCAACTACACTAATAAACCACTCGGATTTTTGTAAATCTACCTCAAACGGGACTGGTCTTTTAAGTCCTATCACATTTTTTACACCTCTGGCTAGCCAGTCTTCGTGTTTTATAATTGAAACGACTATTTCTGCTATTAAAAGTGTAGCGATGGCTAAATAGTCAGCTCTGAGCCCAAGCGCAATTTTTCCAATTACAAAAGCTAATCCTGCCGCAAACAAACCTCCTACAATCCAAGAAAATAAAACTGGCATACCTAATCCACCTAAAAAACCAGTTTTCGCAGGGTTGACCGACTCTATTGCGTCGATACCAGGTGATGCTACGACTCTTATTAAGATTAATCCAAATAAAATTAAAATTGCAATTAAATAATTTCTAGATTTACTTTTTTTATATTTTCTTATTATAAGCTTTGTTACAATTACCATTGCTATTATAATTGCAAGACACGCAATAATATTAATTCCACCAACACTCCAAGCCTCAGGCACGGGGGCTACAGAAACTAATACAACAGCAAGACCTCCTAATGCTGTGTAACCCATTATTCCAAAATTTATTAAACCTGCATAACCCCATTGTATATTAGCACCCATGGTCATAACGGCTGCAATTAAACAGTAATTTAAAATAGATAGAGCTATAGACCATGACTGAAGTATACCTACTAATATGATTAGAAATAGCATAATTGAATAAGCTGTATAAACATTTAAGTATTTTCTCATATTTTTTTTCCCTCAAATATTCCTGATGGTCTAAATAACAAAACAATAACCAAAATTGAAAAAGATACAGCAAATTTATAATCTGTGGAAAGTAATTGTATTAAAGAATCTGGCTCTAGACTTTCTGGTAACAAATAAGTAAAAAATTTTTTATAGGCATATGTTATTAAAATTTCTGCAAAAGCAATCACGTATCCACCTAGAAAAGCTCCAAATGGATTTCCAATTCCACCAACAATTGCTGCTGCAAAAATAGGGAGCATGTT
>CEOF01019404.1_pt1 | contig 20710 bp, 17 predicted proteins | sample 361311 | NCBI WGS metagenome assembly CEOF01 (sample SAMEA2619667, study PRJEB7988) | marine metagenome | biome: marine biome (ENVO:00000447); feature: surface water layer (ENVO:00002042); material: "saline water (ENVO:00002010), including plankton (ENVO:xxxxxxxx)" | depth 5 m
GAAATATTCTCATTTAGTAAATTTATTTTTTTTTGTTGATCAAGAATGACCTTGATTGTGCTTTTTCTAACTTTATTTTTGAACAAGTGATGAATTTCTTGTATTATTTTTTTTTCTGATTCGAGGTCTTTTTTTTCACTTATAGATAAATTATTAGTATTATTTTTTATTTCACTAATAGTTTTATTAGTTTTATCTATTTGCTTTTTTTTAAGACCTACACTTCCTTTTTCAGCTTCATGAATTAATTGTATGGTAGATTTTGGAACTTCGCTTATTTTAGTGTTTTTTTTTTTTTCGTTTGAAAAATTGTCCTTTAAAACTAATGGTTCTTCTGAAACTTTATATTTAATTTTTTCTTCTTTTGGTTTTTTTAAAAGGTCATTAGTAGCATCCAAAATTTCGTTAATAGTGAAGATTTTAATCATGAATCAATTCAACTATAAGTTTTACTCATTTTTCAAAGATTGTCTATAAACAGTATACTTAAGTACAAATATTGTTGATTTTTTCTTTATTGCTGTTGTTTAAAATTTTTACTTTATAAAATATTTATATATTTGAATTTAAAAATACTAAACAATATCACTTAAAATATATAATAATACAATATCATCATGGAAATTTTAATAACTGGTGGAGCTGGATATATTGGCACTCACGTTGCCCATCTTTTAATAGATAAAGGTTATAAAGTTACAGTGCTTGATAGTTTGATAACAGGTAATAAAAAGCTTATTCCAAAAAAAGCGAATTTTATAAAATGTGACATAAGTGATGAAAAAAAAATTAATTTAATTTTTAATAAAAAAAAATTTTCTGTAGTTTTTCATTTTGCAGGATTAATAAGGGTTGATGAGTCTATTAAATTTCCAAAAAAATATATATTTAATAATTATCATAAATCAAAAATATTTATTCAGACATGTATCAAAAATGAAATTAAAAATATTATTTTTTCTTCAACTGCTGGAGTTTACGGCAATACAAAACAAAACAATATCACTGAAAACCATAAATTAAAGCCGTTAAATCCATATGCAAAATCTAAATTATTAGTCGAAAATTATATTTTAAAGGAATCCAAAAATAATAATTTTAAATATGTTATATTAAGATATTTTAATGTAGCTGGTGCTGATAAAAAAAAAAGAACTGGACTTGTTTCAAAAAATTCAAAAAATTTAATTAAAGTGCTAAGTGAGGCTGCTTTCAAAAAAAATAAGAAGATAATTATAAACGGTAAAAATTATAAAACACCAGATGGTACTCCTATAAGAGATTTTATTCATATCTCTGATCTTGCAGATATTCATTTTAAATCGATGAAATATTTGATTAAATCTAAAAAAAATGGAATTTTTAATTGTGGATATGGAAAAGGTTATTCTGTTTTAGATATAGTTAAAACTGCAAATAAATTATTAAATAATAAAATTAAATATGTATTTGGACCAAGAAGACCAGGTGATATACAATCTTCAATTTCAAATCCAAGCAAATTTATGAGACTTTTTAAATGGAAACCTAAATATAATAATATTAATACAATTTTAAAATCTGCTATAGAATGGGAAATGAAGTCAAGATTATGAAGAAAAAAATATTTATTACAGGCTCATCTGGATTTATAGGTTTTCATCTATCTAAGTCCTTACTTGAGAAAGGTATTAGTGTTCATGGTTTCGATTCGATGAATAACTATTATGATGTAAAACTTAAGAAATCTAGATTAGAAATTTTAAAAAAATTTAAAAAATTTACATTTACAAAAAATAATTTGGAAAATATGAAAATTTTAAAAAAATCTATTTTAAAATTCAAACCTAATTATATAATTCATTTAGGTGCTCAAGCAGGTGTTAGATATAGTATAGATGCGCCAAGGAAATATATTTCTTCAAATATAATTGGAACATTTAATATCATTGAACTTGCACACAAATTAAAAATAAAACACTTACTAATTGCTTCAAGTTCTTCAGTTTATGGTTCTAATATATCAAAAAAATTTAATGAAAATGATAAAGCCGATAATCAACTTAGTGTTTATGCGGCAACAAAGAAATCTACTGAAAGTTTAGCTCATTCTTATTCATCACTTTGGAATTTGCCGATTACAATGCTAAGATTTTTTACTGTATATGGACCTTGGGGAAGGCCAGATATGGCATATTATAAATTCACTAAATCAATTATTGAAAACAAAAAAATTGATATTTATAACAAAGGAAAAATGTATAGGGATTTCACCTATATTGACGATGTAATAAAATCTATAGAATTATTAATTAATAAAGTGCCTAATTATAAAAAGTATTTTAGTGACAGTCTTTCAGATGTTGCACCCTTTAGAATAATAAATATAGGCAATCAAAAGAAGATATATCTTAAAGATTTTATCAAAGAATTAGAAAAACAATTATACAAAAAAGCTAGAAAAAACTTTATATCTATGCAAAAAGGTGATGTTAAAGAAACATTATCTGATAGTAATCTTTTATATCAAATTACAAATTATAAACCAAAAATAAATTATAAGTTAGGTATTTCAAAATTTTTGGATTGGTATAAAACTTATATGTTTAATAAGTCGATTTAAGTAGTAAAAATTTTTTTAAACAGAAATTTACTTAACAATTTTCACATTACTTTTTTTTACAAATGATACTAATTTGAAAGCACTTAAGTACCTTTTTAAAAAAATTTTTGGATTAAATAATAATCTGATCAACCAACCTAGATAAAGATTGTCAATTATCTGATTAATTGGTGCTTGTTCCTTTGTAAAAAAAGATATCGCAGCTCCAGTACATATAATACTAATTTTATTTTTTAATTTATATTTTATATACATTCCGAGCACCTCTTGTGTTCCACCTCCAATGTTAATCAATATATATTTAGGTTTTTTTTCTCTTATAGTTTTGAGCAAAAGCTTATCTTTAATATTTTTAACATCGTAAAACGGTGCAATATAAGAATGAATTTTTTTAATACCTAAATTTTTTAAAAATTTTTTATTTACTCTTGAAACTCTTTCTGAAGGATCAATTAGTAAAATTTTATTTTTTTTTTTTTTTATTGATTTAAAAAAAATATTTAAAAATCTAAAACCAGAAAATTTTTCAACTTTAATATCCTTTAAAAGCTTTAAAAGAAGGACAAAAAAACCACTATCAAAAAAAACAAAATCAGATTTAATTAGGGCTTTATGATATAAAGATCCTAGTTTTAATGTTGCTAGTGGAGGAGCTGCAGGAAATACAAATAAACCTTTTTTATTGATTATTTTTAAAGCCTCTTTTTCGTTTATGTTAATAAATTTTATTTTGTTAAATATAACTTTTCGCATAAATTGTATATTGAATAATATATTATATACTTAAATGAAATAAATCTTATGAAATTTTTGTTTGTTTGCACTCATCAAATTCAAAATTTAATACCCTTATTTATTGAACTTGAAAAGAAAAAAGAAATAGATTTTAAAGTTATTTATTGGGATAAAATGGACAATGAACATTTTGACCCCTTTTTTAACCAAAAAATTAATTTTGGTATAGATTCGTTTAAAAAATACAATTATGACTATTTTTTTAATAACAAGAAAAACACTGGTGAAATAAATACCGTAACAAATAAATTTTTAATATCTCTCAAATTAATAAAATATCTTTTTAACGAAAAATTTGACGTAGTTTTAGTTTATGGATATTATTTTCCAAATTTCTTTGCTTTGTTAGTTGCAAAGCTTCTAGGAAAAAAAACGGTCATGAGGACAATTTCTTATAACTTAGGAAAAAGAAGTCAGATAAAAAAATTTTTAAGAGTTTGTTATTATAAATTTTTTAATATTTTTGTAGATGAGTTTTGGTCAATACATAATCTAAATACTGACTTTTTTAAAAATTTTGGTGTTAAAGAAGAGAAAATAAAAAATATTCCATTTAATACAATTAATAAACAATTTTTATTTAATGATGATGAAAATTTTAAAAATTTAAACAAAGAATTTATTAATAAAAATGTTCAAATCTGTGATAAAAAAATAATTTTATTTCCAGGAAAATTTGTAAAACAAAAAAGACCTATATTTCTTATTGAGGCTTTTTTGAATGCAAAAGTTAGCAATGATTGGATTTTAGTATTAGTTGGAGGAGGTGGTTTATTTCATAAACAAGTTCTTGAAATTATCAATAAAGAAAAGCGCAATAAAATCTATTATCTTGGATTTAAAAGTTTAAAAGAAATGTCAATGTTATATCAATTGTCTGAAATTGTAGTTTTGCCCTCTGATTATGGTGAAACTAATGGAAATAGTCTTTTGGAAGCCTCTCAGTATAATTGCTCATTAATTGCTAGTGATCGTGTAGGATCGTATCCAGAAATTCTAGAAGATAAGGCAGGTTTAGTTTTCGATGCATCAGACAAAAGAGATTTAACAAAAAAAATTGAATTATTAACTAATGATGATGATCTACGAACACAATTAAAAACTAATAGTTTAAAATTTAGTAAAAAAATTCAACCCTCATATGTTGCTGATAAAATCGTAGAAATTTTAAAAAAAAATGAATTATAAATTAAATGATTCTGTAGAAATTATAGGATCTACGCCCCTAGATTACGATCATTCAGTGGGTTATCACGATATAAGGCCTTTTAACAAAACTAATAATAATCTTATTATATTACATAGATATCCTTTCAGAACAATAGGTTTTAAAGGAAATAATAATCACAAAATAGATATTTGTATATGGGATTACATTAATTCAAAAATTGAAAAAATTGATGAAACTGACATTTGGAGTTGGGAACAGGGTTCTAGACTACAATGGTTAGATAAATACAATTTAATTTACAATAAAAGCCAAAATCAATATCCGTCTTCGATGATTTTCAACACTCAAAATAATAAATTAAAAAAACTAAATAATTGCATATACTCCATAAACAAAAATGGATTAATATTAACTGTAAATTATTCAAGATTGTGGAAGTTATGGAAATCTTATGGATATGATAAATTGAAAAATACAACTATAAACTTAAATAATAATATACCAAAAAATGATGGTATATTTCTTAGTGATTTAAATGATAACAATAAATTAATTCTATCAATTGATAAAGCTGTCAAATTATGTGGTTTAGAAAGTATAAATAAAGAATTTTTTTTATGCTTTCCCACTTTTAATGCCTCAGGGAATAAATTTATAAGTTTGTTAAGATATCTAAATGATTCTGGTGCATTGATATCATATTTAATATGTTCAGACATAAAGAAAAAAAATAATATTGTACTTGCCAGAGAAAAGGTGTCACATTTCGATTGGATAAACGATGAAGAAATTATTGTTTGGTGTAGAAATTTAAACCCAAAAATAACTAAATTAAGAAATAATAGTTTTTTAGAAAAAAAAATTTTTCCTTCGATTAAAAAAATTTTAAACTTTTCAAAAGTAAATTTGAAAAATAGAATATTAGGAAACGATTATCATTTAATTAATGTAGAGGAACCTTTGAAAATTGTTAAATTAAATAATAGATTATTAAATGAAGATGGTCATCCACAAATTTCTCCAAATAAAAAATTTTTAATCACAGATACATATCCAAATAAAAAAGGATATATGAAGTTATTATTATTAAACATAAATACAAAAAAAGTTTATATAATCGGAGAATTTAAAGTTGCTGAATATCTTCTTAAAAATGCTTTAAAATATGATCTTCACCCAAGATGGGATAATTCTGGAAATTTTGTTAGCATAGACTCATCGCACCCTGGCAGTAGACAAAGTTTTATTTTAAATATAGAAAAATTTCTTCACAAATTAAATTATGAAAATTAAATGAATAAAAATAATTCAAATAACTTACAGAATGATATTACGGCAATTATTCTTACATATAACGAAGAAAAACATATAGAAAGATGTATTTTATCTATTAAAGAAGTTGTAAAAAAAATAATTGTTATTGATAGTTTTTCCAACGATGATACGGTTTATATAGCACAAAAAAATAATGCACAAATTTTAAAAAATAATTTTATTAATCAATCGAAACAAATCAATTGGGCATTAGAGAATATAAAATTTTCAACTAGATGGATTTTAAGAATAGACGCGGACGAAATTTTAACTAATGGACTTAAAGATAAAATAATACAAAAAATAAATAATATTCATCAGCAAATATCTGGGATATCATTTAATAGGAAAATAAGATTTTTAAATAAAGATATTAATTTTGGAGGTGTATCGCCTCATAAAACACTTAGAATATGGAAGGCTGGTGAGGGCAGATGTGAAGATGCCTGGATGGATGAACAAATAGTAGTAAATGGAAAAGTACAACATTTAAATGAATATTTAATAGATAGTAATTTAAATAGTTTTTCTTGGTGGCTTCAAAAACATAAAAGATATGCAATTAGAGAGGCGATTAATTTTTTACTTATTCAAAAAAATTTAAAATCATTGAGACAGCCTAAAGATCAATCAAAAATAAATAAATACTACAAATTAAAAATTTACTATAAACTTCCAATCTTTATTAGACCTTTTTTATTGTTTATTTATAATTATATTTTTAAGTTTGGATTTTTAAGCAGTTGGCAAGGATTAATATTTTATTTTTTTCAAGTAATATGGTTTAGACTGATGGTAGATATGAATATTCATCAAATTGAAAAAATAATTAAAAGACAAAAATTTAGCTTGGCTGAAGCTATAAAAGTAAAATATGGATATGAGCAGATATAATTTATCAGATTACGCTTCAAGAAAAAAAATAGAATATATATTAAGAAAATTACCGAATATTATTTCAAATATTTTAATTGATTTGGTTAATCCAATAAGAAAAAAAATAGTAATTAACAATATACACCCTAAGTGGATTACATTGTTCATTACAAATTTCTGTAGCGCTAGATGTGAGCATTGTTTTTATTCAAAAGAACTTAATAACAAGGTTGAGGAATTAAACTTAGAAAATTTGAAAAAAATTTTTTCATCTTTAAAAAAACCTTTAAATACACTTCGAGTAACTGGGGGCGAGCCTTTTCTAAATAAAAATTTAGAGAATTTTATAATATTTATAGATCAATATAAACTAAGTAAAAAGGTGAGTATAACAACGCATGGTATGATACCTAAGCTTGATGAAAGGGTGAAAAACATGTTGCAGAAATTAAAATATGTTCATTTGCATATTGGTGTTTCATTGGATGGTTTAAATGAAACTCATGATGCTTTCAGAAAAATTAAAAATGGTTTTAATTTAGCTATAAAACATTTATCAGATTTTAGGAATTTTACGGATCATTATAAAAGATTTACATTTAGTACAACAACATCGTTAATTAGAAAGATATCTATTAAGAAAAATAAAGATGATGAAACTCTAGAACTATTTGAGTTGTTAAAATATTTAAAAAAAGAAGTAGGAGTACCTAGTGTAGGTTTCGACCATATAAGAACTATAAAGGATGATGTGTTTAATGTTCCAAACGAAATTCTTTCTGATTTTGGATTACCTCCAAAGAAAAACGATGCAACAAAAATAAAACATACGAGGGCAGATGATGTTCAACTTAGTATAAACGAAATTGAGGAAGTAAATAATGAGTTAAATAAAAGTGGTTTTTTAGGTAATGATTATTTAACTATAAGACGTTTAGAGATAGAACATGAAATCTTGAATACTAAAAAAAGAATAGTAGATTGCCTGGCAGGTTATATAGACTGTGTTATATATCCATCCCTTGATGTATCTGTATGTGAGTCAACTAAACCATTTGCAAATTTAAATAGTTTTAATTTTAATTTATTAAAATTGCTAAATTCCGATGATGCAATAGAAAGAAGAAAAATTACAAATAAATGTTCTTGTACTCACCCATGTCATTTATCGGACTCTATGGCATACGATACAAAATTTCTAAAAGAATATTTTTCCTCAAAAAGATTATAAATGGATAATCAGCCGTTAGTTTCAATAGTTATAGTAAATTTAAATAGATTTAAAGAATTAACACACTGTATAGAATCTTTAAATTCTCAAAACTATAAAAACTATGAAATAATTTTAATTGATAATAATAGTATTGATAAAAGCGCTGAAAAAATAAAATCTAGATTTCCAAACGTGCATGTTTATAAGACATCAAAAAATCTTGGAACAAGCTATACAAGGAATGCTGGAGTAAACTTCTCTGGAGGTAAACTAATTTGGTTTTTAGATAGCGACTCATATTTGTTAGACAGAAATGTATTAGTTAATTTAGTAAAAGTATTTAATACCAATGATGTAGATGGAATTGGAGGAGAGGCAATATTGGATGAAAAAAATCAGTTACTAGGAACCAAAAAACTCATTTTATATCCAAATGGTATGACTAAAGGTTATTTGGATAGAAGTAATATAATAGTAAAAGTAGAAATCTTAGCAACTTGTAACTTGATGATAAAAAGAAAAGTAATAGAGGATATTGGAGGATTTGATCATTTTTATTTTTTTTATTTAGAAGATTTAGATTTAACCTACAGAATATCTAAAAAAGGTTATAAATTGTATTTAATTGATAAATGTCCAGTAATTCATTATTTCTCAGAAAAATCTAGATTTAAAAATCACTTTAAAGCAAAAAGAAATAGGATTTATTTTATTGTTAAAAATTTTAATATGATTAAAATTTTAATGCTACCGATATATGATTTTTTTTATATATTTAATTTTGATAATTTACAAAGAATAAAAAAAAAATTATTTCATAATTATAACTTAAAAGACCAATTTATTAAAGAATCATCCAAAAATTCATCTATTAAAAGTATTTTGTATACACTTAAAATTACTATTTTAACAATATTATCAATGATTTTTTCATACGTTTATATACCTTATTTTTTAATTAAAAAATTTTTTGCAAAGAAAAAGGCAGAAAATTTTTTAAAATTAGTTGACAAAAATGATTTTACTATTGAGGACTAAAATTAGATAATGAATAATACTGTAAAATTGTTAAGAATAATATCGACTCTAGATCCAAAATTCGGTGGACCATCAAGAGCTATTATAGATAATAGTTTGTATCTACAATCAAAAGGTATAATAGTTGATATAGTAACAAATGATCTTGCAGATACAAAATTTTACAAAGATAAAAAGATTAAAGTAATAAATGTTGGGAGTAAATATTTTCCAAAATCATTTAATCCATTATTATTTTTCTGGATACTAAAAAATAGACATAATTATAATAAATTTGTTGTTCATGGTATATGGGAATTTAATACTATAGTAGCTAAACTTTTACTAAAAAAAAATTATTTCGTTTTTACCCACGGTCAACTTGATCCATATTTTAAAAATGAAAAAATTAATATATTAAAAAAAAAAATATATTGGTTTTTTATTGAAAAAAGAAATTTACTAAATTCACGTTCTCTGCTTTTAACGTCGATAAATGAGAAAAGACTTTTAAATAATACTTTTGTAAATACAACAGGTATAAAGAAAACAGTTGTTGAGTATGGAATAAATAAACCAAAATTTGATAACAATAAATTAAGAAAGCAGTTTAATCGAAAATTTAAATTTCTGAGAAATAAAAGATTTTTTTTATTCTTAGGAAGATTTCATAAAAAGAAAGGTTGTGAAATTCTGTTAAATTCTGTTCAGAGACTTTTTCGTAATAATAAAAATTTTTTTTTACTAATGGCTGGCCCACCAAGTAATTATAAATCAAGTTTAATTAAAATGTCAAAAAGGCTAGGAATAGACAGGAATATAATTTGGTCAAATTTTTTAAAAAATGATTTGAAATTTGCTGCCATTGTTAAATCTGATGCAATGGTGCTATCTTCACATGGTGAGAACTTTGGAATTTCAATAATTGAGTCTCTATCAATGGGTCGGCCAGTCTTGATTACGAATAAAGTAAATATATCACATTATATCAAAAAAACTAATTCAGGATTAATATCAAACAATACAGTTAAAGATTATCACAGGATTTTGAGTAATTTCATTAACCTTAGTAGAAAGTCTAAAAAGAAAATGAGCAAAAATGCTTTTTATTGCTATATAAAATACTTTAATTTAATTAATTCTAATAATAAATTTATTTCAATGTTAAAAAAAAAAAATAAGGTTTAATTTTTACAATTAACTTAAATTAATTTTTTTTATTATCTTTTTTATCATTTCATTATTACTTGATTTCAAAATTTTTATAGTTTTATGCTTTCCTTTTAACGCTATTTTTTTTGATAAACTTTTATTTTTTAAGTAATAATTGCATTTATTAAAACACTCCAACGCTGATTTGAAATAAATTACTTCTTTATTTTCAATAAAGTTTTTTGCCATTGTTTTAGTTTTCATAGAACAAAGCAAGGTACCTATTGCTGTAATTTCTGAAACCCTTCTAGTGATTAAATCCTCATTTTGCTCTGAAAATAATGCGATCGCAATTTTAGAATTTTGTATAATTTTTGAGTAATTTTTATAACCAACATGACCTAAATAAACTCTTGATCTTATAAAATTAAAATTTGGATCTTTATCCCAACTATTTCCATAAATTTTTATATTTAACCCCAAATCTATTAACTCACGAAAAAAAATTCCTCTTTCTGGGAACCAGGTTCCAATAAATACAACATCATTTTTTTTTTTTACTACATTAGATAGTTTTCTTTTATGGATAGTTTTATCATACGGTGGAAAGGTCAAAAAAGTATTTTTTAAACCAATCTTCTTAGATTTTATCATTCTATCTTCGTGATAGAAAACAATCAAATCATAATATTTTGCTGCGGGTAAAAATAATTTCCATCTTTGTTTATCTCTCATTACAAATGGATTATCGGTACAATAGTAAACTATTTTTTTTGTTTTTTTTTTTAAATTTAATAATAGTTTTTTACTTATAAATTCACCAGATCTTGTGTATATAAGATCATATGTTGTTTGAATTCTTTTTAAAATATAACGATTAATATGTTTCTCAAATAAATTTGGTGAAATGTGATGAAAAATTTTATTATAAATTTTGCTAGACCCAAGAATTTTTTTTGTGTCAATTACATCTACCTTCTTAAAAAGTTTTTTTAATACTAAAAGCTCTAGATAACTATTCCCAGACTTTGAACCAATAAACAAAACTTTTTTCATTATTATTATTTTTGACTATCCATTTTTGACAAAATAAAATTAAACATTAATATAAATATTAATATATTTCTTAATAGTACCAACCAATCTGTGATATTGGTCTCTGTTATTCGTATAGAATACATCGGAAAAAAAAGGATAAAAATAAACAAACAAGTAAAATTGTTTATAATTCCTAAATTAATAATTTTATAAAAACACAAAAATAAAAGATTTAAAACTAAAGGGTAAATCAACAAACCTAGTATACCAAAATCAGCAAAACTAAAGCTTTGAAAACTATCTGTTGTGTCATTATTGAACAATGGTGAGTCAGTCACAGTTGATACCAAAGGTTCAGCTACTGGATAATTATGCTTACTAGGAAATATTTTTGATGGTATTGCTCTTATAAAATGATTCAATAAAAGTTGCCCTTTTAAAATATTTGTTTCTCCTGTTTTATGGTAAAATAATGAAGCTAATTCATGATTATTTAAAATTCTTTTACTGATATTCGAAGAAATTACGCCTTTAGCTGAGTACATCCTATCATCCTCAAAAAAATACTTTTGTATTTTTCCTTCTTTTAAAATTTCTAGTAAAGTTTTATTTGTACTCAAATTATATGACTCATTTGTTCTTATAGTTTGCAATAAATTAGTAAATTGAAAAGTTAAAAAAAAAATTAGAGCACCAAACAATGCAAATTTGGGAGTTATTTTTAATTTTTTAAAAAAAATAAAGAAAACTACTGCAATTAAAAAAAATTGTATAGCCATTCTTCTTACAAAGAAACCATAAAACAAAAAATTTAAAATTAATGAAACTAAAATAAAATATAAAGAAAATTTTGATTCGTTATCTTTTTTTTTTGAAAAAAAAAGTAAGTTCAAAAATAGATGAAAAGAAGTAATAAAATAATAAAATTGTGTATACCAGTTTACATCATCATATTCGTTTAAATTTTGAATAAATTCTGCATTCTTTACAATAAATCCACCACTCAATTGACTTCCAAGTCTTCCTGTAAATAGATAGATAAATTCTATAAAAATACAAAATATAATTAGGATATACAATTTGTTATTTTTAAAATCAAAATTAAAGTTATTTACTTTTTTTCTAACTGCTGCGATAAGTTCTAGAGGTATAATTTTATTAATAAGAATTAAACTGATTGAAAAAAAAGACAAGTAAATATTAGCTAAAGCATAAGTTTTAAGATCGCAGAAAAAAAAATAATTAAGAAAGTTTTCAAAATTTATCTCATATAAAATTTTTGATAATACAAAACTTATTATAAAAGTAAGCTGTGTTAAAATAATCAAAAATATTGACGAAATTTGAGCAAAGAAACAAAAATAATCTTCTTTAATATACTTTGAGATTAATATTAAAAAGATTAATACAGAAAAAAAATAAAAAATAAAATATAAATTTTCTGAAGAAAAATAAAATAATATAAGATTGATTATCGCGAAAAAAAAAAAATATTTATAGAGGAATTTATTTAATAAATATAAATCTATTATTGGATTTTGATTTTTAATTTTCATTTTTTTCAATTACTTTGATATTCATTTACTATTTCATCTAGTTTATCGAAATATATTTCCCAATTATTCTTTTTAGAAAAATTTTGACCATTTAAAGATAATTCATCTAATACATCTTTATTTTCTTGTAAAAAGATTAATTTTTCTAATATTTCATCTACACTTCTGATAGCAATTACATAACCACAATTTGAATTTCTAACAAAATCAGATGAACCAGTATTCTCTGTAACTATTACAGGACATCCAGCAGAAGCTACTTGCAGAATTGATGTAGCAAATCCATCTTCAATACTAGGCAAAATATAAACATGGCATATATTTATAATATTATTTAATTTTAAGTGATCTATATGGCCATAGATTATCATTTTATCATCACCAATTTTACTTTGAAAAAAACCTTTATCTGATGTGTTTGAGCCAATAATATGTAATCTTTTATGGGGGTGTGCAAATTTTTTAAAAGCCTCTAAAACATAATGAAATCCTTTTCTTACTGACTTATTAGCAAGATATAAAATGTCAAAATATTTTTCACTTTTTCTAATTTTATAATCTCTAAAAAAAATTTTAGTATTTACACCAAATTCTAGTACTCTTATCTTTTTTAAATATTTGTTTTCAAATGTATTTTTTACAAATCTTGATGGAACTAAAATGATATCTGACTGTGCGTATTCCTCTTTTTCTCTCTCTATTTTCCAATTATCTATTTCATGATATTTTAGTCCTAAGTTTTTATATTCCTCTTTTAAAATATTATTTTGATAATCTATGTGTGTTGAGGTTCTTTCACAGATATATATTTTATTTTTTTCTTTCATTTTAAGTCCTGATTTTAGTCCACATGAGGACTGTCCAATAAAAACATCAACATCTTTGTTGTGGGTAATAATTTTTGAGGTAATTTTATCAAGATTTTTAGCACTTAATATTGTTAAAATATTTTCTATTTTTTTAAAACTTGAGAATCGTAAAAGTGGTTCCTGTAAAATTCTGTAAATTCCATGAGCCTCGACAAGTTTCTTTGCGATTTTCTCTTTTTTTAATTTAAACCATGGATAACCAGAAATAATTTTGGATAATTGATTTTTTTTTTTTATTGCTCTAGCAACTTCAAAGTGATGGAATTTTCCTGCAGTTGTAATAATATAATTTTTTTTTTTCATTATAGATCTTTGAATAAACTATTATACCATAAACCATAACTGTAAGTTCTAAAAAAAATATCATTATTATTTTGAGCATTCTGAAGTTTCAATAATTTTTTATTTTCTATCATTGGTATATCCTTAAAATCATAATAAATTTTTTCTTTAATTTTATTCTGGTCTTTTTTTAAATAACCATGTAAATTAGCTGCAAACGCAAACTTAGGTTTGTTTTTTAAATAATCAGGTAATTTTTTATGATTTCTTAAAATAGATTTAGGTCCATTCACGAAATGAGAGTCTAAATTTATATTTGAAGAAAATTCTTTTATATCATCATATAAAAATGGAACTCTACATTCAATTCCATAGGCCATTGAGTTTTTATCTTCGTAATCCAAAAACGACTGTAAACCCCAATGAGAATCGTAATTAAGTACAATATTTTTAAATATGTTATTAGTTTTTTTTTTATAAAAATTTATTGAATATTTATTTGAGTCTATATTCAAATGATCAATTCTAGACTTAATCTGATATCTTTTAAGCATATTCAGCACATCTAAATTTATCAATTCTTTTACAGACCTTAAAAAAACGTTTTTGTTTTTATAAAAATTTTTCAAAAGTAAAGCTTTTTTAAAATACTTTATGAATTTTCCTTTTTGTAAAATATTTGCCAAATAACCATAGCTATGTAATGGATACCCGAAAAAAATTTCATCCCCACCATTACCTGTAAATAAAACCTTAAAGCCTTCCTTGGCTACTTTTTTACACAAAACATTATGTAAAGTAGATGATGCATCTGGAGTTGGTTGATCTATATCTTTTATAGTCTTTAAATGATCTTCAAAAAAATCAATTGAATCTTCTGAAACAAAATGTTGTTTAAATTTATAATCTCGTATTAATTTATGTATATTGTTATTTTCTACATTAGGTTTATTTAATATGGATGAAAAAGTATGAATTTCTTTACCATTTTCTTGGCTATTTAGAATAATACTTAATAAACTAGAATCGAGACCACCCGACAATAAGCAAGCAATTTTTTTGTGCTGTGTTATAGTGAGGTAATTTAAACTTTTCTCAAATACTTCCTCAAAAAAATAATTACCTTTTTTTGAAAACGCAGCATTTTGATTTTTTTTAAAATCAAACTTAAAAATATTGAACTTTTTCAAATTTAAATCATATTCAACAAAATTTCCAGGATTGAGGATTTTTATATTATTTATTAAGGTTGAGCTATTTCCATTAAGTTGTCTATTAGCTATAAATTCTAATACTTTGCTACAATCGACATCTACAGAAGTTCTTACAATTTTATTTTTTAGTAAAACTTTTATTTCAGAAGCAAAAATAAAGAAATTTGACTTTGTAAAATAAAAAAGAGGTTTGATACCAAATTTATCTCTAAAAATATAAATTTTATTTTTTTTTTTATCAAATAATGCAAATGCGTACATGCCTTTAAGATAATTTAAAAAATTTAATCCAAATTTTTGGTACATTTTAAGTAAAATTTCGGTATCTGTTTTGCTTTTAAATTTTTCATTTTGAAAATAAATTTTTTTTAAATCTTTATAATTGTAAATTGAACCATTAAAAATTATTACATTGCCACTGTTATCATCTATCATTGGCTGCATAGATTGATCAGATAGATCCATTATTTTAAGAAGTGAATGTAAAAAACAAAATTCATTTTTTTTGAAACTTGATTGTCTATCAGGACCTCTATGCCTAAGTGCTATTTTAATAGTTTCTAAGTCTGTAGTTTCAAAATTTCCAATAATACCAGCTATACCACACATAAAAATATTTTATTCTTCTTTGAGTAATTTTGTAATTTTTTTTTATCAAAGATATTTGATACCCCCACAGTTATATAATTATAAATATTTGTTCCAATTTGCTTCTTATATTCATTGAAGTTTCTTAAATTCTTAAAACTTCTAAACATCATAAAAAGACCCTAAAAGTATTCTGTCATAGATTTATTCATGATTAATCTAATTTTATATCATTATTAATTATATATTTAGACCATAAATAAAAATCCGATTTTTGAGTTTTGTTTAAATACTTTAAACGAATATTTATCTTATCTGCTAATTTAATCTGCATATTACTCAATCTAAAGTTTAAATATGTTGGTTTAAAAATACCTTTGTAAGGTGAAATTTTATCAAAGTCTAAATTTTCATTGAGGTATTTCCTAATAGACAATTTATTTGTAAGCTTTGAATAATCATAATCGCGAATTTTTCTTGTTTCATAAAATTCAATTAGATCATCGTCTAAAAAAGGAAAGAACACAAGAGATTTTTCACTACTAGCATCTACATATAAAATTGATTTTGCTATAGCACTACAAAAATCATAGTGTATACCTCTTTGTAGTGCTCTTTGAACTACAATATCATCATAGATTTTATATTTGCTGTAATAACTTATTTGATCATAGTAATTATTTAATTTAATTGTAGATCCTGGGAAATGTGCTACATAATCGGGTCTAAACAAATCTCCAAATTTTCCAATTGAGTTCTGAATATCTATAGGAACTATTTTATGAAAGTGATTTTTAAAAAAAATTTTTTGAAAATATAGTTTTCTAAGTTCTTGCTTACTTGGTAAGTGACCCATATAACAGTCATTTCCCATACCATCTATAAAAATGCTATCTTGAAAATTGATTTTATTTTTTTTTGAAATATCTAATAAAGATAATACAGATAAACCAGCAGGGTCTAAAACAGGTTCTTTAATTTTCTTAAAAATTTCTTCTTCATCTAAATATTCTAATTTTCCATATGAATAAAAAATACTTATTTTTAGTTTTTTTGCTAGTTCGTTGAGAATTTTTTTTTCATTTTCATTTTTTACAAAAGAATAATAAAGAGCATCAATTTTTTTTTGGGTAAGTCTTGATGCAATAAATGTTGAGTCTTTACCGCCAGAAAAAAAAAGTATTGGTTGTTTGTTTAATTTTTTAAGTTTATTTAACCCGGTATCAAATATTTCTATCCAATCCGAATAAATTATTTCGTTAGAAAGAACTTTTTTTTTTAATTTATTTTTATAATTATTTAAAATTTTATTTTCTAGAAATTTAGAATTTATTTTGCTACCTTTGAATGTCCATTTAACAACAGACTCATCGAACTTCGTAAATCTATTTTGTAAAATTTCTAATAGAATTTTTTTATCGGTAACTTTATTATTTAAAGAATACTCCATTAAAATTATAGAATATCAATTTTAAATTTTTTTAACCATATTTCAAAACAAATAATAGAAAATAATAATTCAAGCTCTGAAGTAGATGATTTATCAATATTATACCATATTTTCATTATTTTTTTTATATCATACAAATTGCTAGATCTAATCTTGGGTAGAATTTCATTTTCAATCGGCTCTCTAAAATGATCACTTTTAAAAATTTTTTTTAATGGAAAAGAGAAGCCACTTTTTGGTCTGTAAGAAAATGCCTTTCCAAAATATTTAGTTGATATAACTTTAAGATATTTTTTTGTTTTCTTACTTATATTTGGAAAATATGAATAATCAAAATTTGTGTTTGATAAGTAAGATAGAGAATAATCAACCAAACTATTATCTAAAAATGGTACTCGATTTTCTATTGAATGCGCCATTGTCATTTTATCCTGCTTAATAAATAAATCGTGCATATAAGTTTTCATCTCATAAATAAGACTTTTTTCTTTAATGGGTAATTTAATTTTATCAATCATTTCTCTTCTAGTTTTAAGTCCATTTGATAAATTTATTTTAGGAATAAGTTTTGAAATATCATTAAATGAATGAACTGAGGATGCTAGAATAATAATATCATCTAAATCTAAATTAAATATTTTATTAAACTCAAATATCTTAAATCTTTTACTTACAATATTAGAAGGAAGTAAATTTTTTTTTATAATTTTATTTAACAAATTAAAAAACTTAATTCTTGTAAACCTAGGATATCCACCATGAATTTCATCTGCACCCTCTCCGGATAATAATACTTTTACCCTAGATTTTGCCAATTTTGCTAGATTAAAAATACCAATTGAATTTATTTGACTGAGTGGAGCGTCAAATGACCAAATTCCATTTTTTAGGTCTTGATAGAAATTTTTATAACTAAACTCAGCAGAATAATTGATTAAATTAAGATTTTTTATAACTTTTTTAATATATGTTTCCTCAGTAAGATCTTTTTCTTCAAATAAAATAGAAAAAGTCTCAAGATTTTTGGTAAAATTTTTTGCAAATAATGTTATTAACGATGAGTCTATACCACCAGATAGCTGGCATCCAAGATTAACATCAGACATTAACTGATTTTTAACCGATGTCTCAAGTTTTTCCTCTAATTTCTTTAATTTATTACTTTTTGTATCAGTATTTTTAGAGTAATTTTGAAAATCAAAATAAATTTTTTTTTCTACTTTATTATTTTCAAATTTTATAAATTCTCCTGGTAGCAGTAAATTCACACCATTAACAAGAGTATTTGGTGGAGCTATGTATTTAAAAATAAAATATTCTGAGAGGTATTCTCTATTTAGTTTGAATTTAAAATTATTAATTCCTAGAAATGATTTTATTTCTGATGAGAATGAAAAAAACTTTTCATTTAATATGTAGTAAAGTGGTTTGACTCCAAATCTATCTCTTGCTAAAAAAATTTGATTTTTTTTAAGATCTAATATGCAGATTGCAAACATTCCATTAAGCTTTTGCAACGTATATTCTAATCCAAATTTTTCATATAAAGCTAATATGATTTCTGTGTCTGTTTTACTTTTAAAATTATAATTTGATTTAATTAAGTCATCTTTTAATTTAAACGCATTATATATTTCGCCATTAAACATTATATATATGGTATTATCTCTATTAGTCATGGGTTGATGACCGTTTTTTGAAACATCTATAATGCTTAATCTGTTAAAACCAATCCCCCCGTTTAAATTTGATATATTTTGTTGAGTTTCAACATTTTTTAATTCATCTTTGTTAAATGATGATGCCTTATTTTCTTTTGTAGAGAATAAAGCTAAGCCACAGTCATCAGGTCCACGATGCATCTGAAGATCCATCATATTTTTAATTACTAACGGATTTATTTGCTCTGAATTTTTATTAATATATCCAACAAATCCGCACATTAATTAATTTTTCTTTTAAATAAAATATCTCTTTGCATGAATTCCGTATTATTAATTCTTTTCCATTTTGATGACACCATTATTCTAAATTTTTCTTTTTTTAAAAAATTAATGATTTCTATTTCAATAGCTTGTTTATTATACATTTGGTTTTTAGATACCTCTAGTAATAAATAGTCAATATTTGGTAATGTTTTTTTAGAACCTTTAAGTACTTCAAGTTCAAAACCCTGGACATCAATTTTAATCAATACAGGTTTGATCAATTTTTTATTATTTAAAATCTGGTCTAGTTTTTGAATTTTTATTTTTCTTTTTTCCTTTACATAATAATTTTTATTATAATTTTTTGACTTATTTATAGTTAAAAATGATGAGCTATCTACTCTATTAGTAATAAAAAAGTTTATTTTTTTTTTTTTATTTCCAATACCTGTATTATAAAAATATATATTATTTTTGAAACTTAATAAATTTTTCTGTTTTATAAGAGCTTCTTTTATTGGTTCAAAAGAATATATTAATAAATTTGGAAAAAATTTAATACAAAGCAATATAAACTGACCCTTATTAGATCCAACGTCAATAAGTGTATTAATCTTCTTAATTTTTTTTATAAACGGTAATAATTCAATATTAGCAGCTACACCTTTAAAAACTCCATAACACCATAAAAAATTTTGAAATAATATAGAAATTTTTTTTATAAATCTCATTTTTTATATTTATTTAAAATTTTAAATGTTAGAGACAAAATAAAGATCAAAATGATAATTGAAGAAATTATGTTAAGTATAAAATAAATCAAAAATGAATATCCTTTTGTAAATATTGTATAAGAAATAATTATTATAATTACTGATAAAAAAGTTTTAACTAAAGCCGAGTAAAAAAATTTATTAATAGATTTTATAAATGTTTCAATACTGTTAAAAATGTTAAATAATAATGTGTCCATTATCAAAAGTATTAATAAATTTCTCGATAAATCGTATTCTTTATTTGTCCAAAATTCATAAATTATTTTCCCAAATATCAGTGATAAAACTGTAAAAATGGTTAAAACAAAAATATTTATATAGATATGAGATTTAAATATTCTTTTTATTGAAATGATATTTCTTCTTCCATACATTTTTGAGAATTCAAGGAATAAAGTACTATTAATAATATCTAGGAAACGCAAAGGTAAGAAATAAAATAAAGTTTTAGCTGTTGAAATTAGACCAACGATAGTAGGACTAAAAAAAGTTCCAATTAAAATAATTAAACCATTATTTCTAATTATATTGGAGATATTATCTAATTGATAGCTGAGGGATAACTTAAATATATTGATGCACAACTTAATATCAAACATGTTTATTTTTAAATCTAAATTTTTTTTGTTTTGTTTTTTAAAAATAAGATATAAAAAAAGGGTTTTAACAATAGACAAAATTGCTAAAATTAATGATGCGTATATTAAATTATTTGTAAATAAACCTGTTAAAGGAATTAAAATTTTTATCAATGTGTCAAAAAATAGTGTATTATAATTGTACTTCGAGGCATCACCTAAGTAAGTTATTCCACAATAAAATATTTGATCAAAAATTAAACAATGGGCAGACACAACTATAAATAAAAA
>CEOF01212964.1_pt1 | contig 20710 bp, 19 predicted proteins | sample 361311 | NCBI WGS metagenome assembly CEOF01 (sample SAMEA2619667, study PRJEB7988) | marine metagenome | biome: marine biome (ENVO:00000447); feature: surface water layer (ENVO:00002042); material: "saline water (ENVO:00002010), including plankton (ENVO:xxxxxxxx)" | depth 5 m
TTAAGCGGTGTAACCACCATCTACATTTAATATCTGTCCGTTAATATAGTTCGCTCGCATAGATGCCAAGAAACATACAGCTTCGGCGATATCTAAGGCGTTACCGTATCGTTTAAGCGGAATGTTTGCTGTTGCGGCATCTAGATCACTTTGGGTATATTCTCCATTATTTATAAGATTTTCTGCCATTCCGTCACTAAGCATTCCAGGGCCAACAGCGTTTGCTCTTACCCCATATCGTCCTTCTTCTTTTGCTAAGCCCTTTATTAATAATTCAATAGCTGCTTTTGGGCTAGCAGAAAGTCCATCTTTTATAGGGTATCTATCCGTTGCAGCGGTTGTAACTGCAGTGATGCTGCCCTTGTGATTACGTAACTGCGGGAGAGTAGCGGAAACCGTAGTGAAAAAAGAGTTGACTTCTTGATGAAGGTGATCAGCGAATTGTGCAGGCTCGATATTAGATAAATGTTTCTGCGGAACAGTTGGGCCAGCAGCATAAATGAAAGAATGGATACCACCATGATCTAATAATTCATTAGTGAATTGATTGACTTCAATTACATTTGAGAGGTTAAGAGATCTACTAATGCATAAGCTGCCTTGATTTAAAATTTTACTTTTAAGTTGTTCTGCTTTTTCTGTATTCTCATGGAAAGTAAAAGCTACGTTGCTACCTCGTTCTGATATCAAACGGCAAATTTCTGAACCTATTCCACCTGAACCCCCTACAACAAGTGCGATACCGTTGTGATTTTTAAAATCTTCCATTTGTATCTCCTTGATATCCTTCCTTTAGATTGGCACAGACGAGGACGTAAGGGTATTTCATGATTATTTCTTCATTCTGAATTACTTTTTTGCCTTAAATTGATTTTAGAAATACTAAATTTATAAGAAGTTAAATACTTTCTTTACCGAAACTGTAGGAAAGGCTCTATTGTTATCTCTGTGAAAGCTTTAGTCTTTGAACGAAAAGAATTGAAATACGCTGCTGCGGCGATTGGTTCACGTTTATCTCGGGGTTTGGGCTCACAGGTTGGACCTCTTAGTCTAAAAGATATTGACCCACCAGAAATACCAGCTAAAGGATGGGAGAGAGTCTTTCCTTTGTTATCAGGTATTTGCGGCAGTGATCTTGCAACTGTAGAAGGACGATCAAGTCGTTATTTCGAACCTTTTGTTTCATTTCCCTTTGTTCCGGGACATGAGGTAGTTGGCCAACTTGAAGATGGAACTAGAGTGGCTCTTGAACCTGTTCTAGGCGCTGAAAGCCGCGGGGAAAACCCGCCTTTTGATGGTGCATGCCCTGGAGATGGTGATGATTACGGGTATTTACTTAGCGGCCCAATCGGGGATGGTTTACAGGTCGGCTATTGCAGTGATACGGGCGGAGGTTGGAGCACACAATTAGTTGCTCATCATTCTCAGATACATGAAGTTCCTGCTGATATTTCTGATGAGGGTGCAGTAATTCTTGAACCCGCAGCTGGGGGTGTACACACAGCACTTAAGGCAAAGATTCAATCAGGTGATGTAGTAGTTGTTCAGGGGTCCGGAACTATGGGCCTATGTAGTATCGCTGCGATTCGCGAATTAACAAATGCTGAAACAATTATCGCTTCAGCCAAATACCCATTGCAAAGAACACTTGCTGAAGAATTCGGAGCTGACATTGTGGTGGGCCCAAGTGAATTGAAAAGAGCAGTTCGTCAAGTGACAGGTTGCAGAATGATTGGTAATTCCTTATCTGGTGGGAGCAACGTCACAATAGATGCAGTTGGGAATGCTTCTTCTATAAAAACTTCTTTGGACATAACAAGGCCTCGAGGGCGTGTGGTAATGCTTGGAATGCCTGGGGTTACCAAAGTAGACCTAACTCCTCTATGGCATCGAGAAATTGAAATGGTTGGATCCTATACCTATGGAACTGAGGAACTTTCTGATGGCGAGACCACAAGCAGTTATGAACTAGCTTTTGATCTGGTTCGCGAAAAGAAATTAGAAAAACTTGTAACAGATACATATCCGCTTGACCGGTACCAGGATGCTATTCGTCATGCAGCCGATGCAGGTTCACTTGGGTCTGTGAAAGTTGTATTTGATATGCGGAATGAAAAAAGAAGATAAATTCTTCTTAGTTTTCTGTTTCCTTGGGCGGTCTGTAAAAGATTCCTAATAAACCAGTTGCTGCTAAAAGCCCACCTCCAGCTGAAATCAATAAACCTGTGTAGCCATCAAGTTTATTATCCAAGCATATTGCATGATCAATTGACCACTCTCCTGGTCCGATCATTGCTATGGTAACCGCACTGATAGCAAGGATGAAAACATATTCCCACCCCTCATTAATGATCATGAAGCCATTTTTGCTATGAACAGTCCAGTAGGCAACTGACATTAGTCCGACAAATCCTAAAGCAGCGAAAGATGTAAGAAAGCCAGCGGCTAAGAAGATACCTGAGCCAATTTCACCACAGGCAGCTAAGAAAGCGTGTGCTTTACCTGGGCGCATACCCATACTGTCAAACCATCGGCCAGTTCCTTCAATCTTGCCACCTTTAAAGAACTTGTTATACCCGTGTGCGGCGAGTGTTAACCCAAGTGCAATTCGTATAATTAGTAGTGGTAATTCAATTTCCATATGCTTCCTTAACCTGTGTTTGAAGATCGTACTTCTAGAGATTGCCACACGTTTACGAAAAAATCTTGTTTACTTAGATTAAACATGGAGACAGTATATTTTATGTTTCTTTTCATAGGTTCCCCTAGCATGGAAATATGTTTGGAACTGTCATAAGTATTGTTGTAGCTGTTATCGCTGGGTATGTAATACTTCGACTAGGTTTTAGCATTTTTCGGCTTTTAGCCACACCGTTACCTGAGCCACCACCTGCAGGTGAGTTACGTAAGGTAAAACTTAATTTTCGTTGTTCCACTTGTGGTAGCGAAGTCAGAATGACTGTGGCAACGGATGAGCATCCGGACCCGCCTAGGCATTGCATGACAGAAATGGATCTTTTACGACAAGAAGAGTAAATCCCTTTTGTTGAATGCTTTAGATTTCTCCATGCCTGTGGATGTTGTTGTTATTGTTAATGATGTTTCATATGGGGAAACTGTTAGTTATCCACAGCATGTGAGAAACTTTGGGGATAAATTACAAAGATGTAATTATTACTTTTGTTACTTATTTTGGAAAAAATATTTGAACTAATGTAATTGCGTAGCAGTGATGATGCCCGCTAGAACCAAACCAAGTCCTCCAAGAAGATACCAATTGCTAGTTCCGCCAGGCAAAAGATCCACATAATTTACAATTATCATGGCAGTTCCTGCTCCGAGTAAACCAAACATGGTTGGAGTGACCCATCGAGAGGTAATTTGGTTTGAAGGGGTGTATCCCATTGACGTCGCTCCTGTCGGAGGAAGATTGTCGGGCCGAGTCCCTTTTTTAGTAATTCTTTTACTTTGTGTTCGCTCTTTTGGTGGTTTTCCCATGTAGTTCATGATAGGAGACAACACCAAAGAATCATATTTACTAGTAGATTTCCTAGAACTCCACTAACCTCCAATTCGTGGGTTCGCGTGTTCTTGTTATTGATAATTATGATTCTTTTGTTTATATCCTTGTTCAATATTTAGGTGAACTTGGTATTGAACCGATTGTCTTTCGAAATGATAAGGCCACTATTGATGAAATTATGGACATTGACCCTGACTGGTTTCTAATAAGTCCAGGCCCTGGAACACCTAATGATGCTGGATTATCTCTTGAGGTAATTGATCATTTCAAAACTACTAAACCTATATTTGGTGTATGTTTGGGGATGCAATGCATAGGAGATTCATTTGGTGGTGAAATAATACGAGCTCCTGAAGTAATGCACGGAAAGATATCTCATATCTCACATAACGGTGGTGGGGTCTACAAGGATTTACCTTCACCGTTCAAGGCAACTCGCTATCACTCATTAATTGTAGATCGGGACTCTTTGCCCAATTCGCTCGAAGTAACTGCAGAATCAGAAGACGGTCTGATTATGGGATTACGTCATAAAGAATTCCAGATTGAGGGTGTTCAATTTCACCCTGAATCAATTTTAACTACAAATGGGCAATCTATTCTGAAGAACTTTCTTAAGTAATTTTTCTATTGCTATTCGCTAGGTGTTGGTGTCGGTTCAGGCTCTGGTTCGGGTTCAACTGGTGTCGGTTCAGGCTCTGGTTCAGGTTCAGGTTCAGGTTCAGGTTCGGGTTCAGTTGGCGTTGGCTCAGGTGTCGGTTCTGTGGCTACTCCTATACATATGGTGATCGTTATTCCTGCTTCAGCTAACTCACCTGCTTCTGGGCTCTGCGAAACGACTAGCCCAACATTTGGATCTTCTAAATCAACTGGACATTCTTCTTGTGGGGCAACCATGAAACCACTTGATGCAAGTATCCCAGCTGCTATAGCTGGTGATTCACCAATAACTAATGGGATTTCTACAGTTGAAGGACCAGTTGAGACCTGTATTACAACAGGTTCATCTAAATCGTGATCAGTTCCGCTAGCTGGATCAGTCCCCACCACTCTTCCTTCTTCTATTGTTTCGCTTTCGATTTCTTCAACTGTTGTGATCCACCCTTTGCTTTCTAATTCATCTTGAGCGAGGGTAAGAGTTTGTCCAATAAGAATTGGAATTTCATCGCTAATTCGGCCATCAGCAACCTGAAGCGTTATAACACCACTAGGTTCAAGACGTGAGTTGGCCTCAGGCTCTTGCTCTGCGACGACACCTACGTCATACTCATTTGTTTTTAACTTCTTTATTTCAACATTAACGAAACCTTGATTAGTTAATGCATTCAGTGCTTCTTCTTGAGTTAAACCAACCACAATAGGAAGCAGAATTGAATCTGGTCCAACACTGACAATAATGTCGATTGTCTGACCAGGTTCTAGTTCTATCCCTTGTGATGGATTTTGGCTCAAAACCCTATCTGAAGGAATGTCTTCACGTACTTCAGTTGTGATTCTACCAATCACGAAACCTCTTGCTTGAAGAAGTTCTATTGCTTGGGTTCTATCTAAATCAACAACGAGAGGGACGATAATGCCGGTATCGCTGACTGCTTGAACATCACTAATTACGCTTTGCTGAGGGTCACTCTTTGTTGTGTCATTTACGAAATTAACAAGCAGAATTATCAATGCTATTAGTGCACCTAATAATCCGAGGGTTAATATTCCCCACAACCAAATTCTTCTATCATGACGCTCATAAGGCTCAAAGTATTGGGGTGGATATGGAGGTCCTCCTGATTCCGGTATCCCCTTAGGATCCAATGGGGTTGCTACTGGATTTATCAAAGTAGTATCAAATTCAGCAGATATTTCTGAAATGGCTTCGCTCACTTGTTCAATATTTTCAGGCTCAAGGGTTAGGCGCCCTGATTGAAAACGTTGCAGGTCTATTTGAAGGTCAGCTGCTGAAGAATAACGCTTGTCAGGGTCTTTGTTCATTAGTTTTGCTGTTATTGCCTGTAGCGCTTCAGGTACCCCTGGACGTTTTTCAGAAATAAGTTCTGGTTGTTCTTGTACATGCTTATAGGCGATTGAAATAGAACTATCCCCGGTAAAAGGAGGGGTTCCTGTAAGCATTTCATACATCACAACCCCTAAGGAATAAAGGTCGCTTCGGCCATCAACTGTTAGTCCTTGAGCTTGTTCAGGAGAGAAATAGGTTGCTGTACCCATAACAGCCCCTGTTTGGGTTAAATTTGCATCCGTATTTCCGGAGATCGCAGTAGCGATACCAAAGTCAGCAACTTTCACTTGCCCATTCTCAGAAATAATAACATTTCCAGATTTCATATCTCTATGGACGACATCCCCTTTATGAGCGAAACCTAGGGCGGATGCAATTCCTTCAGCTATTTCTGCCACACGTGGTGCTGGAAGCGGTCCTTCCTTTCGAATAACTTGTGAAAGGCTTCTACCTTCTACATATTCCATGACTATGTAGTAAGTACTCTCTTCCCTTCCCCAGTCATATACACCAACAATATTAGGATGGCTTAGATTTGCGGCTGCTTGCGCTTCGCGTCTAAACCGCTCAACAAAACTTGGATCAGCTGCAAATTCTGGAAAAAGAACTTTTACTGCAACGGGTCGACCAAGCAATTGGTCTTCAGCAAGAAAAACCTCTGCCATACCACCACGTGCTAGCCGTTTTTTAAGTTCGTATCTGCCACCAAAGACAATTGATCCCTGTTCGGACATAGGTCAAGAGTTTAATAGCGATCGGGCATAGAAAAGGGTCACCCTTTGCACGAGTAACAAAAAAGTCATCTTTTCGGCATTTAGTTAATGTGGCCTTGTATAAGAAGCGCTTGTTCTAAAATAATTTTAGCAATAGGGGCAGCGTCGGAACCACCAGTATTTTGGCCTTCACCTGGGATAGATTCTACGAGAACTGCAATAGCAACAGAAGATGGACCAGATTCTGGGCCCCCAAATCCAATAACCCACCCATGCGTATCATCTGGTCTTTTGGAATCTACTTGAGCAGTTCCTGTCTTTCCTCCAATTGCAGATTCCGAGACCATCATGCGTCTTGCGGTTCCATTTTCTACAATGTCTTTCATCGCTACTTTCAATGACCTAGCGATTTGAGATGGCAATGCACTTTTCCATACTGAAGGCATTATCTGTTCTATCATCTCACCTGTTGCAGAATGTACCGACTGAGTTACATATGGCTTCATAATTATTCCATCATTTGCGATAGCTGCTGCGACCAATGCCATTTGTAATGGACTTGCTTTGACATCATATTGTCCTATACCTGCTTGAGCTAAGCCAGGTGTATTCTCCAAAATTGGTATTGAAAACGAAGTCAATTGCCCAATAGGATTACCAAAGTCAGACGGGAAGATTGAAGCTGTAGGCAATGGAAGGTCAAACGGTGGTTCTTGATTGAAGCCAAAAGATTCAGATGTTTTAATCATTAACTCAGCACCAATTATTTCGGCAGATAATTCTGCAAAAGTTGAATTGCAAGAGACTCGTAACCCTTCAAAAATATTCCCACCACAAGTTCCACCTCCATAATTTCGTAATGGTAAGTCTGTTAATGGAGGTAAGTATTCTTCTCGGTTTTCAAATTCAGGTTCGGTTAATGTGACTTTTCCTGAACTGAGTGCTGCAGCAGCAGTTACTAGTTTAAATGTTGAACCAGGAAAATAAATTTGCCTGTAAGTTCTCGCTAGTCTTGGGTCATTTAAACTTGATTTTTCTGAAAGTTTTTCCCAAGAGCTCTGAACCTCATCTAAATTAGCCGAACTAATAGGGTTCGGGTCATAAGATGGGTAACTCCATAAAGCAAGAATTTCTCCAGTTTGTGGATTTAAAACAACAATGGATCCATTTCTAGTTCCTAAAGCTTCCTGAGCTTTTTGCTGAATAGCGTGATTAAGTGTTGAAGTTATTATTACTGGTTTATCTGTTATATTTCCCGATAAATACTCATTATGTGAGCGCTCTAACCCTTCCGACCCATAAAGGAATGAAAAATATCCAGTAACTTGTGCATAAAGAGTTCCATGAGGGTAACGACGTTGATATTTAAGTTCGCTTTCAACTTCTTGCGATTCGGCGATGATTACACCATCTGAAGTGGTAATTAAACCTCTTTCCTGGTTAAATTCACGGACGACAACTCTGGTATTGTTTGGGTTTTCTTGTAGTTCTTGCCTTTGAACTAGGTGTAACTGTATTAACTGAACAAACAAGACAATAAAGCACAAAGTTAGAATAACTTTGAGTGCACGAATATTTTTATTCATGCTGTTTCCTATCAAAAGCATTTTGATTAGTTTCATTTGATATGAGTAGAAGAATAGCGAGGATAATCCAGTTTGATAACAAAGAACTTCCTCCATAGCTAACAAAAGGAAGCGTGACTCCAGTAAGTGGCAAAACCCTAATTACCCCACCAATAATAATGAACGCTTGAAAACCGAGAAGGGTAGTGAGGCCAACTGTAAGCAGTTTTTCTGGGGGCCTTGGAGTAGTTAGCGCGATTGCGAAACCACTGTATATAACGACGATAAATCCTAAAAGGATAGTGGTTGTTCCTATCAGCCCGAGTTCTTCTCCGATAGCTGAAAAAATAAAGTCAGTTTCAACTGCTGGAATTCGTTCTGGGTTTCCCAGCCCAAGACCTGTACCAGATAAACCTCCTTCTGCTAAAGCAAAGGAGCTCTGAACAAGCTGATAGCCGTCTCCAGAAGGGTCGCTAAAAGGATGCAGCCAGGTATCTACCCTCTTCTGAACATGTGAAAATTGACTCCAAGCAAAGAAAGAACCTGCTGTGAATAAGGTCGACCCTAGAAGTAAATAAACGTTTCTTTGAGTTGCTACCCATAAGAGAGATAGGAAAAGAATATAGAAAAGAAGAGAAGAGCCTAGATCTTTTTCTAAAACCATAATTAATAACGAAAGAAACCATACGAAAATTAAAGGCGCAAAATGTCGGGTGTTGGATATTTCTATGCGCAACATCTTTGAATTTGAAATCGATAAGATTTCTCTTTTGTCTACGAGATAACCGGCGAAAAAAAGAGCAAGAGCAATTTTCGCAAATTCTCCGGGTTGGAAATTAATTGGCCCTATAGATACCCATATTCTTGCTCCGTTAATTTCTTTCCCTATAACTGGAAAAAGAGGAAGAATTAGAAGAAAAAGACCAAGGAAAAGAAAAGAGTACTTATATTGCAGATACTTACGTATAGGGGACCCAATAGCTAAAACAGTTATGAAAGCGGCAATACTAATCAGTGTCCATGAAGCTTGAAGGCCAGCTAAATCTTCTTGTAATCGTGCTATCACGACGTACCCTACGCCATTGAGAACACCAACTACAGGAAGAAAAATTTGATTTGCATGTGGTGCAAATTTTTTCATAGCCAAGTGAGCTAGGACAAAAAGAAGGACCATAACTATTAAAAAGGGTGTGATATTGACTGGTAGTGATGAGTACTTTCCAAAGCTTGCTAAGACATATAAACCGATTATGATGACGAAAGCACCAAGGAGAAGGCTTGCTTCGACGTTACGTTTGTGTTTTTGCATTTGTCTAAAATTAGCTACTCGTTTTGACTGAAGCGGTAGTATTTCGAATTGTGTCAATATAAGTCTGTGCTTGATTAAGCGTTTTAAAGGAAATACCTTCTTCAATTCTCTCAAGTTCCACATTGTTAAGATCAAGACCTAATAACGCTGTTCGTCTTTCTATTGTGGGTTCAAACCATAAGACGCCGCCTTTGGTTCCCTTATAAATAACAACTTGGGATTCTGAGACTTTTGCCCCATTTTGCATTTCGAACGCTACAAAGAACCCCTCGCGAGCATAGTGACCAACCAGACTTACAACCGTAAGTAAAACAAACAGGAAACTGATGAAGGATTTTATTAGTTTTAATAAAGAAGTACTTGATGAGCTCTTTTGAAGTAAGTTTTGTTTTTTTTCGCCTCTCTGAAGCGTATTGAATGAAGAAGCCTTATAAGCCGTTGGAGAAGTTGGAATCTCTAATAGCTCTAATGAATCACTGCCTTGTTTAATATCAACAACTACTGCAGTCACATTATCTAATCCTTCAGCATTAACTGCTGTATCTACCAATACTTGGGATGCCATTTGTGGGTCGGAATATTTTTGAAGGGTTTCTTTAATTGTCGCGTCAGTTAATTCGTTTGTTAACCCATCAGTACAAAGCAAGTATCTATCACCTTTTCTTGCTGTTATTTCCCAACAATCAACATCTACATCTTGATGTGTCCCTAGTGAACGAGTGATGACATTGCGTTGAGGGTGATTTTCAGATTCACTTTTTGTTATTTTCCCCTCTCGGTACATTTCTTCCACAAGACTATGGTCTTGTGTTATTTGATGTAATTGATCATCAGCCAAAACATAAATTCTTGAATCCCCAATGTTTACTAACGCTAGTTTTGATAATCCAGCAGGACGTTTCAATTGTGTAATCGCACATAACGTTGTTCCCATACTAAAAAGAGCAGGGTTTTCTTTAGCTCGATTATTGACAGCGATATTCGCATTCAAAACTTGTTTAGCTAACTCCTTCGTAGTTATAAATCTTTGTTTTCGAAATAACTCTTTAATAGCTATTTCGGATGCTACTTCGCCTCCATTATGACCCCCCATTCCATCAGCGACAGCAATAAAAGAATTACATGTTCCAAAATAATCTTGGTTTTTCGACCTGACATTACCAATATGTGTTGACCCACCCCATGATAAAAGCTCATCAGAAACTGAAGCAGGGTGAAAAGATCTTCCTTTATTCATAAGATTTTATTCTGCTTTCATCTGACTGAATTATCTCAAGGCTTAGTGGGTGCAATATAGAATCCTTTTTTTCACATAAATTCTAGTAAACCAAATCGTCTGGAATTTGTATTTAACATACTGATTTCCTTTTAAATTCTTTCATGGATTCTCAACAAAAGGGCATCGTGTCCCTTACGAGAATTCATTTCCACGCTAATTTATTTTCCTTGCCATTTGGGGTCACGCTTTTCTTTAAATGCACTTATTCCTTCTGAGGCATCATTTGTCTGGTTAGCAACGATTCGCATCGTTTCTCCAAACCTTACAGACTCAATCCAACTCATATTTTGTGTTCTTTGCGCTACTTCTTTAGTTGCTCTTACAGCTAGGGGAGCTGACTCGCATAGTTGGACTGCCAACTCGTTTGCCTCTCCCAAGAGTTGGTCTTCCTCACAGACTTTCCAGACAAGCCCCATTTCTTTAGCTCGATTAGCAGATACAGGTTTTCCGATTAAAAGTAATTCCATAGCATCAGACCAGTTCAGTTTTTTTGGAAGTCTAATTGCTCCTACAATTGTTGGTATTCCTATTCTTACCTCTGGGTAGCTGAAAGTAGCTGTTTCGCTAGCTATAACAAAATCACAAAACGTTACAGCTGTTAACCCATATCCAACACATGGCCCGTTTACTGCTGCTATGACTGGTTTAAATATTTCTTGACCGCTTTCGAAACTATTTATTGTTGGCTTTTCCCAAAATGTTCCTTTGAAATTTCCTGTGCTTCCTTCTGAGTCCTTTAAATCCGCTCCTGCACAAAAAGTTTTTCCGCTTCCAGTCAGTATCGCCACCCAAGCGCTTTCATCTTCGTAAAATTGTGTCCAAGCTGCGTTTAACTCTTTTCTCATTTCACCATTGATAGCGTTATTTCTCTCTGGCCTGTTGTAAGTAATAGTGACTACGTTGCCTACTTGTTGATAAAGGACATTGTGTTCTGACATTAAAACCCCGCTAGCTTTTTTGGAATAACAAAATGGTAGATCCGATTTTAATTTGATCGAAATTTTGTAGTGTGTGCTCTTGAACCCTTTGACCATTAACGAAAGTCCCGTTTGTGGATTGAAGATCGATCAATACAAATGATGTGTTGAGTAACCGAATTTCAGCATGATTCCTACTCACCTCGACATCAACAACTTGCATCGTTGACTCTTTATCTCGCCCAATGCTTAGTTTCTGTTCTGTAATGATCAAGCGTTCACCATTCTCATTAATGAGAGATCCTGGAGGAAAACCTCCTTTGTTCTCTTCAAAAAGGCCATCAACTTCTATTGAGCCGGTTTTTAAAGATGAATTGGAAAAGATTTCTACAGTTAATGTGCCCTGAAAATGATAATTTTCGTCGTTAGCGTGATCTCTAATCGACGACGAAATTTCCCGCTGAATTGACTCTTGAATTGATTCGATGTTCTCCAAGTCCTTTGGAGAAAGCGAAATTACATATCTGTTCGGAATAATAATTTGTCCCTGAACTCCTATTGTTTTTTTATCCTCTAGAACTCGCCGAACTCTTTTTCCTAATTCAATCGGCTTGACAGAACTCGGAAAAGCTCGGGTAAACGTGCCTTCGACAAGCTTTTCTAACTTCTGTTCAATTCTCTTGAGTACCACATACGTATCTTACTGTGAAGTAGATTTTTATTCCTTACTAATTATTGCTTCGGCAAAAACTTCTGGATCAAAGTCAAAGAAAAATGGCGCTCCTAGTTCAGGATCTCTACAAACACTGTAACCAGGGGCATCAGCAGCAGTAAAGTTCCTTACCGTTGATTGATATTCTTCCCCAGAAGGTTCATTCAGGTATTGTTCGGTCGCATCCGCAAGCGCTTGCGTGACAGTGGGTAAATAATCAGCTGATTTTATAAGGTTTGCTTCAGCTCGGTTTGCAAGATATGCCAATTCAACCAAAGTTGTAGGTGTCTTTGGTCGTGACAACATCCCATAAGTATCTGTTCCCCTTTTATTTAAAACTCTGATGACTCCGGCATCATATTGACTTGTCCACTGGATCCATGAAAACTGATCTAACGCCTCATAAACAGATTCGTAAACAAGTGTTCCCAAACGAGCCGAATTAGCTGAATTGCTTTGAATAAATGCTTCTGTTCCTGGGTGGCGCGAGGAAGCTATTTTTGGTGCGTTGTGGTGTATTGAAATCATTGCCTTAGCTTGAACATGATCAGCGATGAGACCTCTAGAAGAAAGAGGAATATGATAATTGCTTGTTCTAACGAGGAAACTATTTATTCCTCTTATCGTAAGTTCCTCTTGAAAAGCCTCCGCCACCGAAAGGTTGACAGAGTGTTCTCGTAAGCCGTAATACCCAGCACCCCCATCAATTCCTCCATGTCCCGGATCAATAACTATTTGGATATCATTAACAGGTGTTCCGCCGTAGACGCGAACTGCTCTACCACATGGAGTTCGAACAATATAAGCCTTGAGCAAACTAGAGTAATTTGGCAATTCTGCAAGAATTACAACATTGACACCCGATGGTGTTATTAGCCCGGTAGCAGGACGCTGCAGTGTTAACTCAGCTGAAGTTCCGAGACGACCCCAATAGTCAGTGCTTTTATTATCATCGGGGATTCCTGTAATATTTTGATCTAAATATCTACTAAATTCCGGAATAATGCCTTGATCTGTCCCCCAGAAAAGTGAAATGATCCCTGAATCAAATTGTGTGCCTATTGATTTACTACTTGCCCCGACAACAAGTTCAGACTTCCCATCACCATTAATATCAAGCGCTCCAAGAGAGTCACCCCAGTGGTCAGCATTTTGCGCATTAAGGTTTAACCCCGGATTATTTTGATGGATAGTCGAAGACCCTAACCCTGTCAGACCTATATTTGACCCATATAGGATCGTAATCGCTCCTGACCGTAAGAGATTTCCAATCCCTTCTGCAGGGGTTCCTATAGCTAGGTCATCCTTTAGGTCTCCATTGAAATCCCCAATTGTTAGAACTGAACCCCATCGATCAAATGCTTCGATGCTGTCTTGCATCCCGAAGCTACCTTGATGAAGACGTTTTGATTTTTGGGAGGTTATGCCATTCTCCGATCCATATAAAATTGTCACCGAACCAGACATAGGTGTGGATCCGCTACTTTCATTTGGGGTTCCAACAATAAGATCGTCTATTGCGTCTTGATTAAAATCCCCTGAAGTGAGCACAGACCCCCACTCGTCATTTTCTTCATTCCTATCAGGGACTTTGGGTGAGTTTTGGTGAAACCTTTGAGTATTTCTTGTAGTTAATCCTTCTTCACCCCCATAAATAACAGTTAAGGCACCGACTGATGTTTGAGATCCATAATTTTCACCGGGGGCCCCAATTACCAAATCAAAAAACCCATCTTTGTTAAAATCACCAGAGGTTAGGGATGCACCCCATCGATCACCTTCCTGGCTAGCACCTGGCATTCCAGGCGTTGTTTGGGTCAGAATGCTTGAGTTTGATGTTACGAATCCATCTTCGCTTCCATAAAGAACTACTACTAATCCAGCGTTATTTCGCCCACGCCAATCACTATTAGGAGCACTTATAGCTGCGTCTTCGAATTCATCACCATTGAAATCGCCGGTAGTGAGCATTTCTCCCCAATTATCTGATTCGTTAATTAAAGAAACATCAATGAAATCAGTTAGGTCAAAAGCTTTAGCTAAGGTGACGACTCCCATTCCCTCCTTCGCTCCTTCAAGCACCCAAACCATGCCTGTATTTTTTTTACCGTCAATATCTTTCTGTGGAGCGCTGATAAGAAGATCATCTAATCCATCTCCATTAAAGTCCCCATGGGTAGTTCTAGAACCGAACCGATCGTAGGGCTCGTTGCTACCTTCAATATTTATTAGCCCTTGGTGAAGAATTACACTGTCAGTAAATTTTTGTCCTGCGCCTCCAAATAGAAGAGTTACTGCTCCATTAGCAATGCCCCCGCTAAACCGTTCTCCAGTTGCGCCAACTGCTAAGTCATCAAAGCCATCACCATTAAAATCCGGCCCTTTTGATTTTTTTTCGTTAAAATCAGTGATCGTATTTTCTTCTGTTTGCGCATAAGCAGTATTCACTGCAGAAAACAAACATGTGCACAATAGTGCCATTGTTAGAAATGTATGTAGCGTTCGCTTCATGCTCTTAGGGGTCTTTCTGCATTCTTTCTCTAAATTTATACTTGGATTATGTGCGCGAAGAGGGATTTGAACCCTCACGTCCCGAAGGACACAGGCACCTGAAGCCTGCGCGTCTGCCAATTCCGCCACTCGCGCGAGTAATCATGGAGGTTACCTGTAATCACATTGATTGAGGTAGTTGATTAAATGTTTGTTCATAGCAAATCGATTTATGCCCGGCCAAGAACACGCTCAACAGATAATTCTATAACTCTTCTATCAACTCCTCTATCTTTTGGTTCTGAATAGCGAACTGCATATCGTTTTGTTCCCTCGGCGCATCGATTTGTATCTGCTGTTACAACAGCTTTTCCCTCTAAAGTAACCCATCTGCCTCCATCTACTTGACAAACTGCTGCCTTCAAAGGGCACTCTGAACGTTGTAAAATTTTAGCTTTGGTACTCCCAGCCCACGTTATTATTCGAACTAATTGAGTTTCTTCATCCCAGGTGAAACCAACTGGAGTTACGTGAGGTCTACCAGTTGGAGTAACGATAGTTATTGATGCTAAATGTCGCTCAGTTACAAAATTTGTCATTTCGGGAGTGAGTTTAATTATGTCCATAGTTATATGCCCTTGTTTCGAATAATAATTTATCCGCCGAACATTGCCATCCATTGTTCTGGAGAGTTCGGCGCAAAGACATAATTATGCTGTCGGGTATCACCCATTGATTGAGATGATTTCGGTGAATAAAGGTGGCCAGGAAATAATGTTGCATGATCTGGAACTTTTGCCAAACGTTTTGTCAAACTTTCATACATTTGTCTTGGGTCGCCTCCAGGAAGATCAGTTCTTCCACATCCATCAAGGAAAAGGGTATCACCAGCTACGAGTCTGTCATCAACAAGAAAACATTGACTACCAGGAGTATGTCCGGGAGTGTGAATAAGTTCAATATCTATTGATCCAACTGTGATCTTGTCTCCACTTTCATGTGTGACAAGATTTTTTTGCCCAACTTGGGTGACTTTATCTACAAGTTCAGCTTCTTCCTTTTGTACATGTATCGGGATTGATGTTAGTTCTAGGAGGTCTGCGATACCGGAGATGCTAAATCCCATCATGTCCCCTCCTACATGATCAGGGTGATAGTGGGTTGCAAGCACCCCTGTTAATTTCATTCCATCTTCTTCGACGATATTGATAATTCCTTGTGGGTCATATGCCGGATCAATCACAACTGCCTCTCCAGTTGACCGATCACCGATTAAATATATAAAGTTCACCATTTGACGTGCGATTTGATTTTCTGTTCCGACATCCCTTCCTGAAAGGAGTTGGCGGAAATATAATTGTTCTTCTGGCATGAGAGAAACTTTAGGCGTGTTAGGTGCCTTTTCGGGGTTTCTCTTGAAAATTAGCGCGGTGTCTCGTAGTTCGTGCCCTATCCTTCAGGTGTGGACGATACAAAGGCATTAAAAGTTGGTTACCTCGGCCCGGCAGGTACTTTTACGGAATCAGCTTTATTAACCCAAGTTGATTTAGCTGCGGCAGAACATATTTTATTTCGCAGTCATTCTGATGTTTTACATAATACATCTTCTGGATTAGTTGATTTTGGGTTTTGTGCGATTGAAAATGCTATAGAAGGAACTGTCAACGTTGTACAAGATACCTTGGCATTTGATAGTGAACTAATGATTCAACGTGAAGTTGTAATTCCTATAACAATGAATCTGCTTGTTCAATCTGGAACAGTAATCAATGAAGTTGAAAAGGTTATTTCTTACCCGCATGCGCTTGCGCAAGTTCGTGCGTTTCTTCGGAATAACTTACCAGATGCTGAACTTGAAGCTGCAAATTCAACAGCGCATGCAGCGCAAATGCTCGCTGAAAGTCCATCTTCAAAAGTTGCTGCCGTTGGAACAAGTCTTGCCGCAGATAAATACGGTTTAGAAATAGCTGCAGAAAGCATTGAAGATCATCCAGGTAACAAGACAAGATTCATTTTGATAGCCAAAGACGGGATTCCCGCACCTACCGGACATGACAAGACGAGTGTTGTGGTATTTCAACAATCAGATAAACCTGGATCTTTACTTGCAATCCTTCAGGAATTCGCTGCTCGTTCAATTAATCTTACGAAACTTGAATCACGTCCTACTCGTGAAGCATTAGGGAATTATTGTTTTTTCTTAGATTTAGAAGGACATATCGCAGATTCAGTCATGGCTGACTGTTTAAAAACGTTACAAACAAAAGATGTTCGAGTGAAATTTTTAGGTTCATACCCTGCTGCTGGAGAACAAGCTGAAGAGGTCCGAAAAGAATCAAACGATGCTTTGGATAAAGCGCAAAGCTGGTTGGATTCTATACGTTCAAAGCTCAGTTAAATAATTTACGTTACTCCCCCATCAACAACAAGGTTCTGTCCGGTAACCCAACTTCCTGCATCTGAAACTAAATAGAGAACAGCAGATGCAATATCTATTGGAGTCCCGACACGTTGGAGAGGAATTCGATCTGCTAGGTTTTCGAATTGTTCAGGGGGTACTCCTCCCACACGAGTTGTAGCTTCCGTAGGAACCTGCCCTGGTGAAACAGCGTTTGCTCGTATTCCCTTTGGAGCGAGTTCAATAGAAAGTGTTTCTGTAAAATTATTCATTCCAGCTTTCGCAGCACCGTATGCTGCAAATCGCACAGCTGGGCGGATACCTGCAATAGAAGAAATACCAATAATGGAAGACCCTGACTGCATGACTTCTGCGCATGCTTTAGCAGCTATAAAATGAGGTCGGAGATTTAAAGCTATTTGCTGATCCCAATGCCAGGTAGGAAAATCTTCAAAAGAAAACGACCCAGGATGGTCAGATGTCCCTGCGTTACTCACCCAAATGTCTAATTTTCCATATTTATCCATTGCGTGAGAAACAAGCTGGCTAATGGTTGACTCATCAGTTATATCTCCCGTGACAACACTGCATGTGCCGCCACGTTCACTGATCGTACTGGCGACACCTTCTAGTCGCTCTTGGTCTCTAGCAGTAATGATTACTGTTGCTCCAGCGTCTGCAAGACCGATCGCTATTCCTTCTCCTATACCTCTGCTTGCTCCAGTAACAACAGCTATTTTCCCTTCAATGCGAAATTGATTAATAAGATTTGGAATCATTTATGCCTCCGGTATTTACACTGGAAACGCTAGTCTTTTCTTGACTCACTGTCACCCCAGGTAAGAAACCTTTATTCTGGACGTAAGTTCTGCATGTAGGTATTAACAAACAGGCCATCAGGGTCAGTTTTTTGCTGAGTTTCCCAAAAATTTTCCCAACCCTCGCCATAGATACTTGCTAGATTCTCTTTAGTCATATAGTGGCGTTTCCCCCAGTGGGGACGTCCTTCAAAATCTATAAATACCTTCTCTGCTTCCCTAAAGAATGGCTCATGAGGTTTATCTATTCCTTGATGAATTGAAATCGTTGCAGTATTTCTATTTCGTGATGGGCTTATCCAACCAGTGTCTGCAGCAACAGTACGGTACTCGATAGGCCAATGAATACGATGGTTGCCTTTGAGAATAAGTGAACGAATTTTTTGGAAACAAGCGAGGCCTTCTTCAACTGGAACAGAATATTCCATTTCCGTGTGTCTCTCATTACGTTCAGATGGAAATACAATGTGTGCCCAATCTACATATTGCCCCTTTTGATCTGGAAGAGAGTCTGTAGGACCGTCATGCGGATTTAATGTTTTTGCGTATGCCATATCATCTATGGGATTCCAAAAGAATTCAAAGTGATCATTTTCAGCTACAAGTATGTCTACTTTTTTAATAAGTTCTTCAATTTTTTCCTTCCAATGATGTTCATGGAGATGGAATCTTGGAACGACATTGAAAGTGACATCAACGATGATGCCAAGAAGTCCGAGGTTCAGACGAGCTGCTTCAAGAATGTCTGGGGTCTTTGCTGCTTGAATAAGCGTTTTATCTGCGGTCACGATTGATACATCTTTTACAAGAGAACTAATTGAAGGGTGTTTAATCCCTGTTCCGTGTACTCCGGTTGCAATTAATCCAGCTATTGACTGGACATCTACATCTCCTTGATTGGAAAACGCATACCCTTGTTTCCAGAGTTCTTTTGTCGCTGACGATAGTTTCATACCTGCTGGTATGGTCGCTGTATTCTTTTCTCTGTCAATAGCAATCGGGCCAGTTAGGTCATCTGTAGTAATGATCATTCCTCCAGAATTTTGAAGAATGGGCGAATGTGAATGTTTAGATCCAATGGTTCGAATACACATACCTCTTTCGGTAGCGAAATTAATCGCTTCTTTTGCTTCATCAAGATTAGTTATTGAACGGATTATTTTCGGCGAACTAGTGAGGAGCCCAGACCAGTTTGCGAACGTTGATGTCATGATATTTTTTTACAAAGGCCGGTCTGGATGATCAGCAGGTATTAGCTCAAATGCTTCAATAAGTGTTTGTGTGGTTGGGATAGCGACAACATAGGTAACATCTCCTTCGCCTTCACCTTCTATGTGGAGAGCTCCAGGAGGTATAACTAACTTATCTCCTGGTTCAACAATTAGTTTTTGGTTTGTTTCACCATCAAGAATCCATGTAGTGCCTTCCATAACGTACCCGTGGGCTTCCATTTGGTGCCAGTGAAGGTGTGGGGGTGGGCTTGGCTTGGATACGAGTGTGGTAGGCCAGAAACCTGTTTTCGCTATGTCTTCCATAACATCAGCGAGTCCAGAATGAAAATTTTTGTGTACATGAATCTGTGGTGCCATATATCCACTATGGCACTTGGTTACAGGTCAAACCAACCGATGTAATTGGTTCGGATTGAATAGTTCTTTAATATAAGTAGGCGATTGAATTTTCTAAGCTCCATCGGTTGAGAAAAGGGAAGAAGATAGGCTTTGAAAGTGAGGAAATTTTTAGTCAAAGCACTGATTTTTATATTGACCGCCGTGCCAATTTTATCGGTAATCCTCGCATTATTTTTTGCCCCGCTGAAAGCGGAAAATTTACCTTCAAATATTGACCCACCGGATTGGGAGATTATCGTAGGGGGTTTTAATGAGGAAGGAACACAACTACTTCCTTCTTCAGTAGCGGTTTGGACACAGTCTTTACCTGATGGATGCGCTGTGCAAACAAGGACTTTGAATAAGAAAGCCTTGCGTACATGGACTGTTGATGGAGATCATTTCGATGATAGTGGTTTGAGTATCTCAGAATATTTGCAACAAGGACCATCATTTTATGCAGAAACGAATCTGTTGTGGGTAGATAACATTATTAACGACGGGTCGTTTGGATTTGACCCTGATGCTTTTCGTGTACGTGGCTGGTCTGACGAACGAATAGTTGATGTTGACATGTTTGGAGAAGAATGGGAAAGAACTCATTACAACAATAATCCACTGTCTTTCTTTCTTGGTTCTGATGGCTATTTATACTACTCGGAAGATTATTGGCATGAATTTCCTTCACTTGGAAGAGAACCACCTACGGGGAACAGCGCTATTCGGGTAAGTAAAGCTAATGCTACGAAACCAAACCCTCGCGTATTCTTCGGTGCTGCTAACTCAAGTGACACAATCAATCGAACCGTTCGATGGTCGCACTTTACTGAGTTCTACCCAGTTGATTGTGATTTTAGTATTGATGATGATGAGGATGGAACGCTCAATTGGGTTGATATTGATTGGCTGGACGCGAATTCCCCTGTTCTAACAACTCCTAACGAAACAGTAGTTTGTCCGGAAAGATTCAATGTTTGTATTGACTGGTCTGATTGTGAAACAGATTTTGATGGTGATGGTTTTGTGAACTGTAACGATTATTCAGTTTCTGATCCAACGATTTGGGAAATCTGCCAAATTGAGGAGATTTGTAATGAAGAAGAAAGCGAGATCACTGATCTAGAGACTGAAAATGAAAGAGAAGAATCACTTGAAAATGATCCCGAAGGTGGGACAGGTGAAAAATTAATTACTGACCCTAAAGAGATACAAGAAGAATCAGCTATTCAACCATTAGAAACAACCCCAAAAATGGATAGTCAGGCGAATGATAGCGAAATTGAAGAAACTGGAAGTAATGCTGAAGACTTACCTGAATCTTCATCTACACAGACTGAAGATAATCCAATATCTGATAACCAACCGGAG
>CEOF01056958.1_pt1 | contig 20618 bp, 16 predicted proteins | sample 361311 | NCBI WGS metagenome assembly CEOF01 (sample SAMEA2619667, study PRJEB7988) | marine metagenome | biome: marine biome (ENVO:00000447); feature: surface water layer (ENVO:00002042); material: "saline water (ENVO:00002010), including plankton (ENVO:xxxxxxxx)" | depth 5 m
GAAAGCCCACTTTCTCCCCATATTCAAATTTACAGCTGGCATATTTCATCAATAGTATCGATAACGCATAGAATTACTGGGATTATCAATATGATAGCAATGACATTAATTTGTTTTTGGTTATCGTTTTTACTTTTGGGTGAACTTAGTTACAATTTTCTTCAAAATATTCTTAATACTTTTTTTGGAAAATTCATAATTATTTCAATTGTTTGGTCTTTTTCTTTTCAAATTTTAAGTGAAATAAGACATCTCTTTTGGGATATTGGAATAGGATTTGAACTTAAGATGTCAAATATAACTGGATTAATTGTAATATTTGGATCTTTTGCTCTTACGGTTATTATCTTTATTTTAGGAAGAGGTTATATTTAATGATAAATGCAACAAAAAAATGGATATTTTTAAAAATAAGTTCAATCATTTTAGTTCCATTAGTTATTTGGTTTCTATTTAACCTTGTGTCTTTTTATGACAAAAGTTACTATGACCTAATTGAATTTTTTACCTCCCAGCCCAGTAAATTTTTGTTCTCTTTGTTGGTTATCACCATGTTTTTTTACTCATCATTAAGTATTAGTGAGGTTTTTGAAGACTATATAGAGGGTGATAAATTAAAAAATGTCGCAAACAGATTACTGTATTTATTTGCTATAATAATCTCAATATTAACAATTTTTATACTATATAAGCTATCATTATGAAATCTTACAGAATAATAGATCATGAATACGATGTAGTTGTCCTCGGAGCAGGAGGCTCAGGTTTACGGGCAGCAGTAGGACTGAGTGAGGCTGGATTAAGCACTGCATGCATCTCGAAAGTTTTTCCCACAAGAAGTCATACATCAGCTGCACAAGGAGGAATTTCTGCAGCTTTAGGAAATATGGGTGAGGACGACTGGAGATGGCATATGTATGATACTGTCAAAGGATCTGATTGGCTTGGAGACCAAGATTGCATTGAGTATTTATGTAAAGAAGCACCAAGAGCTGTTCTAGAACTTGAAAAATATGGGGTTCCTTTTAGTCGAACAGAAGATGGAAAAATTTATCAGAGACCATTTGGAGGTATGACAAAAAACTATGGAAATGAACCAGTGCAAAGGACTTGCGCTGCTGCTGATAGAACAGGTCATGCAATTTTACACACGCTTTACGGACAGGCGTTAAAACATAATACAAAATTTTTTATTGAATATTTTGCACTCGATTTACTTATGAAGAACGGTCAATGCAAAGGTTTAATCGCATGGAATCTTAATGATGGAACTATACATAGGTTTAGGTCTCATATAACAATTATAGCTACTGGTGGATATGGTAAAGTTTATTACTCTGCTACTTCTGCGCATACATGCACTGGTGATGGAAATGCAATGGTGTTAAGAGCTGGACTTCCTTTACAAGATATGGAATTTGTTCAATTTCATCCAACTGGAATTTATGGACATGGTACTTTGATTTCAGAAGGTGTAAGGGGCGAGGGAGGTTATTTATTAAATTCAAAGGGAGAAAGATTCATGGAGAGATACGCTCCTAAAGCTAAGGACCTAGCATCAAGAGATGTTGTAAGTAGATCTATTGCAATTGAAATAAACGAAGGTAGAGGTGTAGGAAAAGAAAAGGATCATGTTCATTTACATTTAAATCATCTTGATCCAAAGGTAATCGAAGAGAGACTTCCGGGGATATCAGAGTCTTCAAAATTATTTGCAAATGTAGACGTCACAAAAGAGCCAATACCCGTAGTTCCTACTGTTCATTACAACATGGGTGGAATTCCCACAAATTTTAAAGCTGAAGTTTTAACTATGAATGGCTCAGAAAAAACAGTTCCAGGTCTAATGGCGATTGGTGAGGCTGCATGTGTATCAGTTCATGGTGCAAATAGACTTGGATCTAATTCTTTGATAGACTTAGTTGTATTTGGAAGAGCAGCAGCCAAAAGAGCAGCAGAAATAGTTAAACCTGGCATGAAGCACGAAGAAATATCTCAAAGCGAAACAGATAAATGTTTAGAAAGATTTGATAGACTTAGAAATTCACAAGGTAGTAACCCCACAGCAGATCTAAGGCTATCAATGCAAAAAACTATGCAATCGAAATGTGCGGTATTTAGGACAGAAAAAACATTAAGAGAGGGCGTTGATGATATTAGAAAACCGTTTGAGGGTATGGAGAATATATCGATAAAAGATAAATCTTTAATATTTAATACTGACTTAGTTGAAACCCTAGAGTTTGATAATTTAATCAGGCAAGCAATAACAACAATGGACTCTGCTTATCATAGAAAAGAAAGTAGAGGGGCCCATGCTAGAGAGGACTATCCAAAAAGAAATGATGAAAAATTTATGCAACATACTCTCTCGTGGTGCAATGGCAGTGAGACCAAAATTAATTATAGGCCCGTTCACAGGAGCACGCTATCAAATGATGTTCAATATTTTCCACCTCAAGAGAGAGTTTATTAATGGTTCAAATTAATTTACCAAAAAACTCAAAAGTTCAAAAAGGCAATTATTATAAAGATAAAACAGGCTCAAAAAATTTAAGAAATATAAATGTTTATAGATGGGATCCCTCAACAGGTCAAAATCCAAGAATTGATACATACGAAGTAGACATGGATAACTGTCCTTCTAAAGTTCTTGATATATTAAATAAGATTAAAAATGAAATAGATCCATCACTATCTTATAGAAGATCTTGTGCACATGGAGTTTGTGGTTCTTGTGCGATGAATATGGATGGTAAAAATGGGTTAGCTTGCACAAAGTCACATTCTGAGATTAAAGGTGATATAAATATTTATCCCTTACCTCATTTAAAAGTTTTGAAAGATTTAATTGGAGATTTGAGCACTTTATATAAACAATACGAGTCAGTTGAACCTTGGTTAAAAAATTCTAGTTCTTCAGTAAAAGAAAATATTCAGTCAAAAGACGATAGAGCAAAGCTCGATGGTTTATATGAATGTATTATGTGTGCTTGTTGTTCTACTTCATGTCCTAGTTACTGGTGGAATGGAGATAAATATTTAGGTCCCGCAGTACTTCTGCAAGCTTATAGATGGATAATAGATAGTAGAGACGAAGATAGAAAAGAGAGGTTGAAAAAGGTAGCTGACGAATTAAAACTTTATAGATGCCATACTATTATGAATTGTACTAATGCATGCCCAAAAGGTCTAAATCCAGCAAAAGCGATAGCATCTATAAAAAAAATGCTTGCAACAGGCTAATTACTTAATTAATAAATTTCAGAATGAATCTAATCAATCATTTTATTGGTGGTAAACTTACACCTGGAACATCAGAAATAAAAGGCAAGGTATATGATCCATCAATAGGAGAACAAAAATCAGAAGTATTTCTTGGAAACAAATCAGATATAGATGAAGCAATTAAAGTTGCAAAAAAAGCATTTGGAAATTGGTCTCTTAAGCCACCTCTTCAAAGGGCAAGGATCATGTTTAAATTTAAAAATTTAATTGAGAAAAACTCTGAAGAAATTACGAAAATAATAGTTAAGGAACATGGAAAAGTTTATGAGGATGCGAAGGGATCCTTGCAAAGAGGTCTTGAAGTTGTTGAATTTGCATGCGGTATTCCTCAAGTGTTGAAAGGAGAATTTTCGGAAAATGTTGGAACAAATGTAGATAGTTGGTCAATACGTCAACCTTTGGGAGTTGTTGCAGGAATTACCCCATTTAATTTTCCTGCTATGGTTCCAATGTGGATGTTTCCAATTGCAATTTCATGCGGAAATACTTTTATATTAAAACCTTCCGAAAAAGATCCTTCATGTTCAATTATGTTAGCTCAGCTGTTAAAGGATGCTGGTCTACCTGATGGTGTATTTAATGTTGTAAATGGATCAAAAGAGGCGGTAGATGCAATTTTAGAAAACCAAGATGTAAAGGCAATTAGTTTTGTTGGATCAACACCTGTTGCAAAATATATTTACGAAAATGCTGCAAAAAACGAAAAAAGAGTTCAAGCATTAGGTGGAGCTAAAAATCATTTAGTTGTTATGCCTGATTGTGATTTAGATAGTGCTGTTGATGGGCTGATGGGTGCTGCATATGGATCTGCAGGAGAAAGATGTATGGCGCAATCTGTAGCTGTTGCAGTAGGAAATATTGGAGACGAACTAGTTTCTAGATTATCAAAGAAAGTTGAAACATTAAAAGTTGGACCTGGAATGGACAAAAATTCTGAAATGGGTCCACTTATTACAAAAGAACACCTTGAAAAAGTAAGTGGATATGTAGACTTAGGAGTTAAAGAAGGAGCTAAACTATTGGTGGATGGAAGAAATCTTAAATTACAAGGCTATGAAAATGGTTTTTTCATAGGAGGCTGTCTATTCGATAATGTTAAAAAAGACATGAGAATATACAAAGAGGAAATTTTTGGTCCAGTTTTATCTGTTGTAAGAGTAAAAAATTTTGATGAGGCTACTAAATTAGTAAACGATCATGAATTTGGAAACGGAGTAAGCATTTATACTAAAGATGGAGACGCAGGTAGGACATTCACAAACAAGATTCAGGTTGGAATGGTTGGTATTAATGTACCTATACCTGTACCTATGGCATTTCACAGTTTTGGTGGATGGAAAAGATCTTTGTTTGGAGATAGTGCCATGCATGGAGTAGAAGGAGTAAGATTTTATACAAAGCTAAAAACAATTACATCTAGGTGGCCCTCAGGAGTAAGGTCAAATCCTGAATTTGTAATGCCAACTATGAAATAAAATTAAAATGAAAAAAATATCATTAATTGGATCTGGTCAAATTGGAGGAACCCTTGCTCATTTAATTGGTCTTAAAAATTTTGTTGATGAGATTGTGCTTTTTGATGTTGTAGCTGGAATTGCTAAAGGAAAAGCTTTGGATATTGCTCAATCATCATCCGTTGATGGTTTTGGTTCAAAATTAGTTGGAACCGACAATTATAAAGATATTAAAAATTCTGATGTTATTATTATTACAGCTGGTGTTCCAAGAAAACCTGGTATGAGTAGAGATGATCTTTTAGGTATAAATTTGAATATAATAAAACAAGTAGCTTTAGGAATTAAAGATAATTCTCCAGATGCATTTGTTATATGTATTACAAATCCCCTTGATGTAATGGTAATGGCTTTTCAAAAATATTCAGGCTTATCCCCAAATAAAGTTGTAGGTATGGCAGGTATACTTGATAGTTCAAGATTTAAACTATTTCTATCATTGGAGTTAAATGTCCCCGTTAAAGAAATAGAGGCCATGGTCATGGGGGGTCATGGAGATACTATGGTGCCACTACCAAGGTTTACAAAAGTTTCAGGAAGACCGCTTCTTGAAATTGTTAAAGAAGGAAAAATAAGTATTGAAAAACTTGAAGAAATAAATCAAAGAACTAGGGATGGTGGCGCTGAAATAGTAAAATTTTTAGAAAAAGGATCAGCCTATTATGCTCCCGCTGCATCAGGGGTGCAAATGGCTGAAGCATATTTAAAAGATCAGAAAAAACTTTTACCTTGCGCTGTATACCTAAAGGGTGAATATGGTGTAAGTAATATTTATGCGGGAGTTCCTGTTATAATTGGAAAAAATGGTGTTGAAAAAATTAAAGAAATTAGTTTAGATCCAAAAGAAAAAAAGCAATTTTTGCATTCAATTGATTCAGTTAAAAAGCTATGGGATGCTGCAAAAAATATTGATATAAGTTTATCTAAATAAATGAATATTCACGAGTACCAAGCTAAAAACTTACTCAAAAAATATGGAATTAAAGTACCAGACGGTGTTTTTTCAGACAAAGTTAATGATTTGTTAGAAAAAGCCAAATCACTTAAAACCGATAAATTTGTTCTTAAGGCTCAAATTCATTCTGGAGGAAGAGGCAAGGCTGGTGGTGTTAAAATTTTCGATAATTTTAAGGAATTGCAAAATGGGGCTATGAACTTAATGGGAAAGATTTTGATTACTAACCAAACTGGTCCCGAGGGAAGAAAGGTGAATAAATTGTATGTTGAAGAGATTTCCAAGATAGATAAAGAACTTTATTTAGCATGTTTGATTGATAGATCTTCATCAAAAATAATATTTATATCAAGTGATCAAGGTGGAATGGATATTGAGGAAGTAGCAAAAAAAAATCCAAAAAAAATCCATACTACAAAAATAAATTCTTTTAATATGATCAAAGATGATGAATGCGAAAATATTGTTGAAATATTTAAACTTGAAAAAAGTGAAAAAACTAAAGCAAAAGATTTGATAAAGAAAATTTATAGAGTTTTCATTGATAATGATTGTAGTATGATAGAAATAAATCCTTTAATTTTGACAAAAGAAAAGGATTTAGTTTGTTTAGACGCAAAAATAAATTTTGACGATAATGCTTTATTTAAGCATCCACAAATTAAATTACTTAGAGATCTGAGTGAAGAAAATCATACAGAGATTGAAGCAAGTAAATTCGGATTATCTTATGTAAAATTAGATGGAAATATCGGCTGCATGGTTAACGGCGCAGGCTTAGCAATGGCAACAATGGATATAATTAAATTATATGGTGCAGAGCCTGCTAACTTTTTAGATGTTGGTGGAGGAGCTTCCAAAGATCAGGTATCATCTGCATTTAAAATAATCTTATCTGATAAAAATGTTAAAGGAATATTGATAAATATTTTTGGTGGAATTATGAGATGTGATGTGCTTGCAAATGGAATAATTTCAGCAGCGATGGAAACCCAAATTAATATTCCACTAGTTGTTAGGTTAGAGGGTACAAATTCCAATCAAGGTAAAAAAATATTAGAAAACTCAAAACTTAAAATAGTTTCTGCTTCAGATTTATCTGATGCCGCAAAAAAAATAGTAAGTTTAGTAAAGTAGATTAATGTCAATTCTAATTGATAAAAATACAAAAGTTATCTGTCAGGGTTTTACAGGCTCTCATGGAACTTTTCATTCAGCAGAGTCAATAAAATATGGCACGAATTTAGTAGGAGGTGTTACACCAAAAAAAGGAGGCCAAACTCACCTAGATAGACCTGTTTTTAATACTGTAAAAGAGGCAAAAAAAGCCACAGGTGCTAATGCAAGCATGATTTACGTTCCAGCAAAATTTGCCTCATCAGCAATAATAGAAGCAATTGAAGCTGAAATTGAGTTAATTGTTTGTATTACAGAAGGTATTCCTGTTTTAGAAATGATTAATGTAAAAAATATCCTAAAAAATTCTAAATCAAAACTAATAGGACCAAACTGTCCAGGTATAATATCACCAGAAGAATGTAAAATTGGAATAATGCCTGGAAATATTCATAAAAAAGGTTCAGTTGGAATAGTATCAAGATCTGGAACTTTGACCTATGAGGCTGTTTATCAAACAACAAAAAATGATCTTGGACAATCAACTTGTGTTGGTATCGGAGGCGATCCTGTTAATGGTACAAATTTTATAGATTGTTTAGATTTGTTTCTTAAAGATGAACAAACTAAATCAATACTATTAATTGGAGAAATTGGAGGTTCTGCTGAGGAAGAGGCTTCTGAATTTATTAAACACAATAAAATAAAAAAACCAATCGTAGGCTTTATAGCTGGATTAACTGCTCCAAAAGGTAAAAGGATGGGGCATGCAGGGGCGATAATATCTGGAGGCAAAGGTGGTGCTAAGGAAAAAATTAAAACAATGGAGGATGCAGGCATAACTATTGCTGACTCTCCAGGTGAAATAGGAAATACTCTAAAAGATAAATTGTCTCTTTTAAAATAAAAAGCATACATTATAATAAATAATAATGGGTATCTCTAAAAATTTAAATTATCAAAAGACATCATTTCTCGATAAGGCAAATAGTGGATTTATAGAAAGTATGTATTTAAAATTTGTCGAAAATGATCCCTCACTTCCTGAAAGTTGGAAACAATATTTTAGTGGATTAGATGAGAATACCGATGATGTTCTAAAAGAGATAAGTGGTCCTTCATGGGGAAAAGAAAAATCTATAAATAAAAATAATAATAAAAAAGATTTAGATACTAATAATATCGATTCAGTCAAAGCTATAGCCCTTATACGGGCATATAGAATTAGAGGACATTTGATAGCAAAATTAGATCCATTAGAATTAATGAACAGAGATTATGTTCATGAATTACACCCCTCTGATCATGGATTTGAAAAAAAAGATTATAAAAGAAAAATTTATTTAGATAATTATATGGATTTAGGTTATGCAAACATAAGTGAAATATTATCGAAACTTAGAAGGATTTATTGTTCAACTATTGGTGCACAATATATGCATATATCTGATCCAAAAGAAAAAGTTTGGATTAGAGAAAGATTTGAAAAAGAAGAAAATAAAATAAATTTTACAAATAATGGAAAAAAAGCAATTTTAAATAAAATAATTCAAGCTGAAGGATTTGAAAAGTTTTTAGCTACAAAGTATGTTGGAACAAAGAGATTTGGATTAGATGGGGCAGAGTCGTTAATCCCAGCATTAGAACAAATTATAAAAAGAGGTGGTCAACTAGGAGTAAAAGAGGTTAAAATTGGAATGTCTCATAGAGGCAGGCTTAATGTGTTAGCTAATGTACTTCAAAAATCTTACAAAAGAATATTTAATGAATTTGCTGGCGAGATATCAAATATTGAGGAAGAATCAGCCGGTGATGTTAAATATCATTTAGGAGCATCATCTAACAGAGAGTTTGATGGAAACTCTGTTCATGTGAGCCTCACCGACAATCCTTCACATCTTGAAGCAGTTGATCCAGTAGTTCTTGGACAAACAAGGGCAAAACAATTTTATCATAATGATATAAAAAGAAATCAAGTAATTCCAATTTTAATTCATGGTGATGCAGCTTTTGCTGGGCAAGGAATTGTAGCAGAATGTTTTGCAATGTCAGGTCTTCCAGGACACAATACTGGAGGTGCAATACACATTATAGTAAATAATCAAATTGGTTTTACAACAAGCCCAAGATATGCAAGGTCTAGTCCTTATCCATCTGATTTAGGAAAAGTAGTTGATGCACCTATATTACATTGTAACGGAGATGATCCAGAAGCAGTGGTTTATTGCGCAAAGGTAGCTATCGAATTTCGTCAAAAATTTAACAAGGATGTAGTGATTGATATGATTTGTTATCGTAGATTTGGACATAATGAAGGTGATGAACCATCATTTACTCAACCATTAATGTATAAAAAAATTAAAAATCACCCAACAACATTAAATGTATATGGAAAAAAATTAATAGATGATGATGTAATATCTGAGAATGAATTTAGTAGTCAAAAAAATGAATTTAGAAGTTTATTAAATGATCAATATAAAACTGCTAAAGATTACAAACCAAAAATTGAGTGGTATGAAGGTACATGGTCGAGGTATAAGCCTGAAAAAGGGAAAGATAAAAGAGGAAATAGTGGAGTACAAATTGATCAAATTAAATCTATTTCAAACAAAATTAATACTATACCAGAGGAAATTAATATTCATAAAACTATAAAAAAAATTTTTCAAAATAGAAAACAATCTGTTGATAATTCGAAAGGTATTGACTGGTCTACAGCAGAAGCACTTGCTTTTGGAACACTTCTAGAAGAAGGTTTTCCAGTAAGATTAGTTGGTCAAGACTCAGGTAGAGGTACTTTTAGTCAACGGCACTCAGTATTAAGAAATCAGGAAGATAACTCGAGATATATCCCTTTAAATCATATTTCAAATAAACAGAAAAAATTTGAGATTGTAGATAGTTTGTTGTCTGAACTAGCAGTCGTAGGTTTTGAATATGGTTACAGTTTAGTAGAGCCAAGTACATTAACAATTTGGGAAGCGCAATTTGGAGACTTTGCGAATGGAGCGCAAATAATAATTGATCAATTTATATCATCTGGTGAGAGAAAATGGTCTAGAGCAAGTGGATTAGTACTGTTGCTACCCCATGGATACGAGGGTCAAGGACCAGAGCACTCATCTGCAAGATTAGAAAGATTTTTACAATTGTGTGCTCAAGATAATTTACAAGTTATGAATTGCACTACTCCAGCTAATTATTTTCATGCTTTAAGGAGACAAATACATAGGGATTTTAGAAAACCTTTGGTGATAATGACTCCAAAATCATTATTAAGAAATAAATTATGTGTCTCAAAACTTGAAGATTTTAGTAAAAATCATTCTTTTCATAGAGTTTTATGGGATCATGCAATAGACCCAAATGAAAAAGGCTTTGTTAAGCTCAAAAGTAGTGAAAAAATAAGAAAGGTAATCTTATGTTCTGGAAAAATTTATTTTGATCTACTAGAAGCTAGACAGAAAGCTAAAATTGATGATGTAATCCTTTTTAGGATTGAGCAGCTTTATCCATTTCCAGTTAAGCCTCTTGTGAAGGAATTTAAAAAGTATGCTAAAAGTGCAAAGTTTTATTGGTGCCAAGAAGAACCAAAAAACATGGGTGCATGGTTTTCGGTGAGAGATTATATACAGTGGACTTTAAATTACATTAGAGCTAAGAATAGTAAAATTAAATATGTTGGTAGAAATCCAGCTGCGTCACCAGCTACTGGCTATGCAAAAAGGCATATAAACCAACAAAAAAAAATAATTGAAGAGGTTTTTAAATAGTGAGTGAAAAAATATTAGTTCCAGCTTTAGGAGAGAGTATTACTGAAGCTACAGTTGCGAAATGGCTGAAATCAGCTGGGGATAAAGTATCAGCTGACGAGCCAGTAGTAGAGCTTGAGACCGATAAAGTAAACCTTGAAGTACCTTCGCCGATAAGCGGATATCTTGATAAAGTAAACTCAAACGAAGGAGACACAGTTGAGATTGGCTCAGTCCTTGGAGTGATAAAGAATAGTCAAACAGAAAAACTTGATCATGAAAGTTCCTCTAAAAATCAAAATAATTTAAAAGAAACTCTTGATGAGCCAGTAGATGATAGAAAAATTCTAAATAACGTTACAGAAAAAGAAACTGAAGACAATGTAATTAAACTTGAAGTAGAAAACGATGAAGAAGATAATGAGGTAAATGAAAAAATAGATGAAATACAAGAAGATGAGCCCTTAGTTTTAAATGAGGAAATTAATGATCACAAAAGTAGTGAAAACGAAAATTTATCTCCAGCTGTTAGAAAATTAGTTTCTGAAAAAAAAATTAATATTCAAGAAGTCAAAGGAACTGGTAAAAATGGAGCAGTTCTCAAGGGAGACATTATAAAGCTAATGGGAACAACTCCTAAGCTAAATCAAAGAAAGATTAAATTTGGTCATGAAGAAAGAATTAAAATGACTAGATTAAGGCAGACTATTGCTAAAAGGTTAAAAGAGGCACAGGATAATGCTGCGATGTTAACTACTTTTAATGAAGTAGACATGACAAATGTATTATCTTCAAGAAAAATGCATCAAGAAAGTTTTCAAAACAAGTTTGGAGTTAAGCTTGGCATTATGTCATTTTTTGTAAAGGCTTGTATAATTGGACTTAAAAATTTTCCATCCATAAATGCTGAAGTGGAAGGTCAAGAAATAATTTATAAAAATTACTATAATATTAGTTTTGCAGTTGGAACAGATAAAGGACTTGTTGTTCCCGTTCTAAAAAATGCTGATGAAATGACATTTGCAGATATTGAAAAAAATATTAAAAATCTATCTGATAAAGCTAAAAATGGAAGCCTTATCATAGAAGATCTGCAAGGTGGAACATTTACTATTAGTAATGGAGGCGTTTATGGTTCAATGATGTCTACACCAATCCTTAATCCCCCTCAATCAGGCGTGCTCGGCATGCACAATATTATTGAAAGACCAATAGCTATAGATGGCGAAATAAATATAAGACCAATGATGTATTTGGCTCTTTCATACGACCATAGAATTATAGATGGAAAAGATTCTGTTTCATTTTTAAAAAATGTTAAAGAAATTTTAGAAAATCCAAATAATTTGTTTAAAGATATCTAAATGTCTAACGAGTTTGATGCTACAGTAATTGGTGGAGGGCCAGCAGGTTATGTTTGTGCAATAAGACTTGCACAGCTTGGATTCAAGACTGCATGCGTTGAGTTTAGGTCTTCTTTAGGTGGAACTTGTTTAAATGTTGGCTGTATTCCTTCTAAGAGCTTACTCAATCTCTCGGAAAATTTCCAAAAAGCAAAAAAATTTTCAGACATGGGAATAGAAATTGGAAAACTAGAGCTTAACCTTAATAAAATGATGGAAAATAAAGATAAAGCAGTATCTACCCTAACTAAAGGTATTGAATTCCTATTTAAAAAAAACAAAGTATCTTACATCAAAGGTAAAGGTAAATTGATTTCCGAAAGTGAAATTGAGATACAGTCTGAAAAAGGCGAAATTGATAGAATTATCTCAAAAAGTATTATTTTAAGCACTGGATCCGAACCATCTTCACTTCCTGGAATAGGTTTTGATGAAGATAAAATAATTTCTTCTACAGGAGCTCTCTCTTTGAAAAAGGTTCCTCAAAAAATGCTAATAATTGGTGGCGGATATATTGGGCTTGAGCTAGGATCTGTCTGGTCAAGACTTGGATCTGAAGTTCATGTTGTTGAATTACTGGATCATATAACACCTGGAATGGATAGAGAAATTTCTAACGAATTTCTAAAAATTTTAAAAAAACAAGGAATAAATTTCCACTTAAATACAAAAGTTGAAAAAATAATTAAAAAGAGAGATGGTTTAGTTGTTGAAATTAAAAATAAAGAAAAAAAAATTTCTAAATTAGATTGTGATAAAATCTTAGTTTCAGTTGGAAGGAAACCATATACAAAAAATCTTAATCTAGAAGAAATTGGTATAAAATTGGACGAAAAAAAAAGGATTATTGTGAACAAAAAATTTCAAACAAATAAGAAAAATATTTATGCAATAGGAGATGTTATAAGTGGTCCAATGTTAGCTCATAAAGCAGAAGAAGAGGGAATTGCAGTAGCAGAAATAATTTCCGGTCAAGCGGGTCATGTAAATTACAATGTAATACCTGGTGTAATTTATACCCATCCTGAGGTAGCGTATGTAGGTAAAACTGAAGAGCAATTAAAAAAAAATAATATAAACTATAAAGTTGGAAAGTTTCCATTTTTTGCTAATTCAAGAGCTAAAGCAATAAATGAATCAGAGGGATTTGTAAAAATCTTAGCAGATTCAACTACAGATAAGGTACTAGGTGTTCACTTAATCGGACCTCATGCAGGTGAGCTAATAGCAGAAATGTCTGTAGCAATGGAATTTGGTGCTAGTTCTGAAGATATTGCAAGAACCTGTCACGCTCATCCAACATTTAGTGAAGCTGTTAAAGAAGCTGCTTTATCTGTAGATAAAAGACAAATTCACTCTTAATATATTTTCATAATATAATTATGAAAGTACCTGTTTTATTACCAAACATATTTAACCATCCTTTTACATATGAGTCAGGAAATTTAAAATTAAGCACTGGCGATTATGTAAACATTCCTTTTGGAAAAAGTACAAAAATTGGCGTTGTTTGGAATGAGTTTGAACAAACAAAAAAAAAATTTACTGAAAAGAAAGTTTTGAAGAAATTGGATTTGCCATCTTTAAATATTCAAACTATTAATTTTATAAAATGGTTTAGCGAGTATAATATTGTTCCACTTGGAATGGCACTAAAGTTACATTTACTTAATAACCAAGTAATTGAAAAGGTACAACCTGAGGATCTGGAAAAATACAAAGTAATAAAAAAAGTTAAAGAATTTTACTTATCAAAAGAGCAAAATAATTCATTACAAGATATTATTAAAAATGATCAAAAATTTAGAGTTCATGTTGTTCAAGGTACTACTGGATCAGGAAAAACAATTGTATATTTCAAAAGTTTAGAAAAAAAATTAAAAGAGGGTTATCAGGCCCTTATATTATTACCAGAGATCGGATTAACAAATGAATTTCAAAAAAAATTTACTGAATTCTTTGGTTTTATGCCAGCACTATGGCACTCGGGAGTTTCAAAAAAAAATAAAAAAATTATATGGAATGGATTAGCAAACGGTGAGATCAAAGTATTATTGGGTGCTAGATCATCGTTATTTTTACCATTTGCCAATCTTGGAATTATTATTATAGACGAAGAACATGACCAATCATACAAACAAGATGAGGGAGTGATTTATAATGCTAGAGATATGGCAATATCTAGAGCATCATTTCAAAATATTCCAATTAACTTAATAACTGCTGTTCCATCCTTGGAAACTTTTCAGAACATAAAAACAGGAAAATATAAAGTATCAAGAATTTTTGAAAGATATTTAGGCGCCAAACATCCAAAACATGAAATAATAAAATTAAAAAAAAATAAAAAAAATTGGATTTCTGAAGAAATTATCGAAAGAGTAAACTATCATCTAAAACAAAATGATCAGGTCCTATTTTTTGTGAATAGAAGAGGTTTTGCACCATATGTTCTATGTAAAAAATGCTTAAAAGTACATAATTGCCCAAATTGTTCTGTAAATCTTGTTTATCACAAAATTAAAAAAAAATTAATTTGTCATTATTGTGGTTTGACAAAAAGTATTGAGAGAAATTGCTCAAATAATTTAAAATGTGAATATACTTTTAGTGGACCTGGTGTAGAAAAAATTTTTGAGGAGGCGAAAACGATGTTTCCTGATAAAAAAATTACAATTTTATCAAGTGATACAATGAAAAAAAAAAATTCATCAAATATATTAAATGATATTAAAAAAAATAATCTACAAATATTAGTTGGAACTCAATTAATTTCAAAAGGTTTTCATTTTCCACATTTAAATTGTATTGTTGTTGTAGATCTAGATTTAACATTACACAGTTATGATTTAAGAGCTTCAGAAAAAAATTTACAGTTATTCCATCAATTATCCGGAAGAGCTGGTAGAACTGGCAAACCATCTAAAGTTTATTTTCAATCTTTTGGTTCAAGTGAGAATTTTATTAATAAGCTTACTGATATTAATCCAGATATTTTTTTAGAAAATGAGTTAAATATTAGAAAAAAAAACAATTTACCTCCTTACGAAAGATTCATATCAATAATAATATCTGGAAGAAATAATAATAGTACTAAGATTTTTTCAGATAAAGTAAAAAATAAAGTAGAAGAAAACTTAAACTGCAAAGTTATGGGTCCAGTTATTGCACCTGTATTTAAGATAAAAAATAAATTCAGGTATAGAATTCTCATTAGATCAAAAAAAAACCAGCAAATCCAAAAAAAATTGTCAAAAATTTTGCTTAATTTTACAAATCAAAAAGAAATAAAACTAGTGGTTGATGTTGATCCAATAACCTTTAATTAACGCTGAAAAAATTGATCTTTTCAGTAATGTGTCTCTTGAAGAGATTAGATTGTTATGCTAATTAATTTCAAATTTTTAAATTTCATTAATAACAAGGATTATAAAGTGAGCAATAAAAATGTGTTTTCTGATGCATCAGCAAAAAGTTATTCTAGAGCGCTTTATGAACTAGCTAGTGAAGAAAAAAATCTTGATGAAGTTGAAAAAGAAACAAAAAGTTTATTAAATTTGTTTTCTAGTGCTCAGGAATTTAATACACTAATTAAAGATCCAACTCTTAAACAACAGGATCAAGTAAAGGTTATAAACTTAATTACCGAGAAATATAATATACAAATAGTATTAAGAAAATTTTTAAATTTTTTAATTATAAAACGGAGATTTTTTTTTGTAGAAAAAATTTTAATTACTTTTTTAAAAATGTGTTCAAAAAATAGAGGAGAAATTTCAGCGAGCTTGATTGTAGCTAAAAAACTAAATGATGATGAACTAGAAAGTATCAAAAAAGATCTATCAATTAAATTTGGATCAAATATAAATCTTAATTATAGACATGACCCAGAACTAATTGGTGGTTTAATTATGCAGGTAGAGAGTACAATGATTGATACGTCAATTAAAAATAAATTACAGCAGATAGAAAATAAAATGGTAGAGGCATAGATGGAAATAAATCCTTCAGAAGTAACAAAAATATTAAAAGAACAGATTAAAAAAATTGGAGATAAAGCAGAAGTTTCAGAGGTTGGTCAGGTACTTTCCGTTGGCGATGGTATAGCAAGAATTTATGGACTAGACAATGTTCAGGCAGGAGAAATGGTTGAATTTGCAGATGGATCAAAAGGTATGGCACTTAACCTGGAAAGCGACAATGTAGGAGTAGTAATTTTTGGAGATGATAGATCAGTCAAAGAAGGAGATACAGTAAAAAGAACAGGTGCAATCGTAGATAGTCCAGTTGGAAAAGAGCTATTAGGTAGAGTTGTTGATGGATTAGGAAATCCAATAGATGGAAAAGGTGCACTAGATAAGAGTATAAAAAGAAATAGGGTAGAGGTAAAAGCCCCTGGAATTATTCCAAGAAAATCCGTAAACGAACCGATGCAAACAGGTTTAAAATCTGTTGATAGTTTAGTTCCAATAGGTAGAGGTCAAAGAGAACTTATAATTGGTGATAGACAAACTGGCAAAACAGCAGTTGCAATAGACACTATTATCAATCAAAAAAAAATAAACGAATCTGACGACGAAAAACAAAAATTATACTGTATATATGTTGCAATTGGTCAAAAAAGATCAACAGTTAGACAAATCGAAAAGACTTTAGAAGAAGCTGGTGCAATGGAATACACAACCATAGTTGCGGCAACAGCATCGGATGCAGCACCACTTCAATTCTTAGCGCCATACACAGGCTGTACTATGGGGGAATATTTTAGAGACAATGGAATGCATGCATTAATAATATACGATGATTTATCTAAACAAGCTGTAGCTTATAGACAAATGTCTTTATTGCTAAGAAGGCCTCCTGGTAGGGAAGCTTATCCAGGTGATGTATTTTACTTGCATAGTAGACTTTTAGAAAGAGCAGCAAAATTAGGGGATGACCATGGAGGCGGTTCATTAACAGCTTTACCGATTATTGAAACACAAGGTGGAGATGTTTCGGCATTTATACCCACAAATGTAATCTCTATTACAGATGGTCAGATATTTCTAGAAACCAATCTTTTTAATCAGGGTATAAGACCAGCGATAAATGTGGGTTTATCAGTTTCAAGAGTGGGATCATCAGCTCAAACAAAAGCAATGAAGAAAGTTTCAGGATCGATGAAACTAGAACTGGCTCAATATAGAGAAATGGCGGCATTTGCACAATTTGGTTCTGATTTGGACGCATCTACTCAAAAGTTACTAAATAGAGGTTCAAAACTAACTGAGCTACTTAAGCAACAACAATATGCACCTATGACTGTAGCTGAGCAAGTTATTTCAGTTTTTTGCGGAGTAAAGGGTTATTTAGATGATATTGAACAAAAAGACATATCTTTGTTTGAGAAAAAAATATTAGAAAAATGCAAAAATGAAAAACCTCAAATTATTGAAGCAATATCAAAATCAGGTAAGCTAGAAGAAGAAACAGAAAATTCTTTGGTTGATGTTATAAAAGAATTTAAGCAAAACTTTAAATCATAAAAAAATGGCAAGCTTAGACGATTTAAAAAAAAGAATATCAAGCGTAAAATCAACGCAAAAAATTACCAAAGCAATGAAAATGGTAGCTGCTGCAAAACTTAGAAAAGCGCAAGAAAGTGCTGAGAAAGGCAGACCTTATTCAGATAAAATGAATAACATTATTCTTAACCTTTCAGGCAGTATAACAGATAAAGAAAATGCATCAAAACTGCTTGTTGGAACTGGTGAAGAAAAAATTTATTTATGCGTAGTTTTGACATCAGATAGAGGTTTGTGTGGAGGTTTTAATTCAAATATAATTAAAAAAGCAAAAACATATTTTAACAAAATTCAAGCTGAAAATAAAAAATTAAAAATCATAACAGTAGGTTCCAAGGGCTATGACCAGTTAAAAAGGTTGTATAGAGAAAATATAATTGAGAAAATTTCATTTAAAGAATCTAAAAATGCAAATTATTTTGATGCAGAGAAAGTTGGAAAAATAATAATTGATAGATTTGAAAAAAAAGAATTTGATGTATGTACTATTTTTTATAATAAATTTAAAAATGTAATTACGCAAATACCTCAAGAACAACAAATTATTCCATTAAAATCTCAGAATGAAAATAAAGATGGGACTATCGACTCGTATGAGTTTGAACCAGAGGAAGATGAAATATTAAGTAATTTACTTCCTAAAAATATATCTACACAGATTTTTAAGGCTATGTTAGAGAATTCTGCTAGTGAGCAAGGTTCAAGAATGAGCGCAATGGATAATGCAACCAGAAATGCTGGTGAAATGGTTGACAAATTAACTATTGAATACAATAGAAGTCGTCAAGCAGCTATCACTAAGGAGTTAATTGAAATAATATCAGGAGCGGAGAGTTTATAATTATGAGAAAAGGAAAAATAACACAAGTTATTGGAGCAGTAGTTGATGTAAAGTTTGAAGGTGAACTACCAGAGATACTAACGGCACTAGAGTGTAATAATGCAGGAAATAGGCTTGTTTTAGAAGTTGCCCAACATCTTGGAGAGTCAAGTGTAAGAACAATAGCGATGGATGCAACAGAGGGATTAAAAAGAGGTGATGATGTTTCAGATACAGGAGCACCAATAAAAGTACCTGTAGGGCCTGAAACACTTGGAAGAATTATTAATGTTATTGGTGAACCGATAGATGAAAAAGGAAAAGTTCAAAACAAAGAAAATTGGCCAATTCATAGATCTGCTCCAGAGTTTAATGATCAATCGACTGAAACTGAAATATTGGTCACAGGAATTAAGGTTATAGATCTTTTAGCCCCTTATGCAAAGGGTGGAAAAATTGGATTATTTGGCGGCGCAGGTGTTGGAAAGACAGTTTTAATTATGGAATTAATCAATAACGTAGCTAAAGCCCATGGCGGCTTCTCAGTTTTTGCGGGTGTTGGAGAAAGAACAAGAGAAGGAAACGATCTCTATCATGAGATGATAGACTCTGGAGTTATAAAAACTGACGGACCAGGTTCAAAAGCTGCATTAGTTTATGGACAAATGAACGAACCTCCTGGTGCTCGTGCAAGAGTAGCATTAACAGGTCTTACAGTAGCAGAGTATTTTAGAGATCAAGAGGGACAAGATGTTTTGTTTTTTGTAGATAATATTTTTAGATTTACTCAGGCAGGTTCAGAAGTATCTGCACTTTTAGGAAGAATACCATCAGCTGTTGGATATCAACCAACATTAGCTACAGACATGGGAAATTTACAGGAAAGAATTACCACGACTAACAAAGGATCAATAACTTCAGTACAGGCAATTTATGTTCCTGCAGATGATTTAACAGATCCTGCACCAGCAACTTCTTTTGCTCACTTAGATGCAACAACGGTATTATCAAGACAAATTGCGGAATTAGGTATTTACCCCGCTGTAGATCCGTTGGATTCTACATCAAGAATATTAGACCCCAGGATTGTAGGTGACGAGCATTATCGTGTCGCTAGAGAAGTTCAAAAAGTTCTACAAACTTATAAATCTTTACAAGATATTATTGCAATATTGGGTATGGACGAACTTTCAGAGGAAGATAAACTTATTGTAGCAAGAGCTAGAAAAATACAAAGATTTTTATCCCAACCATTTTTTGTAGCTGAAGTCTTTACAGGCTCACCAGGAAAACTTGTAGATTTAGAATCTACCATCAAAGGTTTTGATGCTATATGCAAAGGTGAATATGACAACTTGCCAGAGGCGGCATTTTATATGGTTGGAACAATAGAAGAGGCAATAGAGAAGGCTGAAAAATTAGCTAAGGATGCAGCTTAATGAGTGGACAATTTAAAATCGATATAGTAAATCCGGAAAAATCTTTTTTAACTAGCGAAGAAGCCATCGAAGTAATAATACCCGCATATGAAGGAGAAATGGGTATTCTGAGCGATCATATATCTACAATATCTTTTTTAAAACCTGGAATTCTAAAAGTAATAAACAAATCAAGTGACGATACATTTTTTATAGAGGATGGAATAGCTGAATTTAAAGATAACTGCTTATCAATATTGACAAGTTCAATCTATAACTTAAATGAATTAACCAGAGTAAAAGCTGAAGAAATAATTAAAGCAGCAGAAAAAGAATTAAATGAAGATACTATAAGCGATCAAAATAAATATTTGTTAGATCAAAAAATCGAAACACTAAATTCTTTAAATCTTAACTAATAAAATTTTTTACAACTAATTGAATCTTTTTATAAACTTCTAATTTAAAATTAACAGAAACATTTGCAATATCATCTATATCAATCCATTTCCAATCAAGGAATTCTGGGTGCTTGGTTTTTAAATTAATCTCAGTATCATTGCCTTTAAATCTCATTATAAACCATTTTTGTTTTTGACCTTTAAATTTACCTTTCCATATAATTCCTAGCAGATGATCTGGTAGCTCATAGGTGGTCATTTCATTTACCTCTTTAATCAATTCTACATTTTTAATACTAGTTTCTTCCTCAAGTTCTCTAAAAGCAGCGCTTCTATAATCTTCATCCCTATCCACTCCACCTTGAGGCATTTGCCAAAAAT
>CEOF01214232.1_pt1 | contig 20503 bp, 18 predicted proteins | sample 361311 | NCBI WGS metagenome assembly CEOF01 (sample SAMEA2619667, study PRJEB7988) | marine metagenome | biome: marine biome (ENVO:00000447); feature: surface water layer (ENVO:00002042); material: "saline water (ENVO:00002010), including plankton (ENVO:xxxxxxxx)" | depth 5 m
AAAAATAAAAAATAATAAATTATTCAAATGGCTAGAATAAACGAAATAGTTACTCAAAAAAAATTTAACAAAATTGTTATTGGACTTTCCTCCCCAGAGGTAATTTTAAATAATTCTAGGGGAGAAGTTTTAAAACCTGAAACAATAAATTATAGAACACATAAACCAGAGAGAGATGGCTTATTTTGTGAAAGAATCTTCGGACCTGTTAAAGATTATGAGTGTGCTTGCGGAAAATACAAAAGAATTAGATATAAAGGAATAGTTTGTGACAGATGTGGAGTTGAAGTCACTGAAAAAAAAGTAAGAAGAGACAGGGTTGGACATATAAACTTAGTAGTTCCAGTTGCTCACATATGGTATTTTCGATCTCTACCAAATAAAATAGGTTATCTACTTGGCTTACCCTCCAAGAAATTAGATATGATAATTTATTATGAAAGGTATGTTGTTATTCAACCTGGAGTTGCATTAAATAATGAAGGTGAACCCCTTCAAAAAATGGATTTTTTAACCGAAGAAGAATATTTAAATGTTTTGGAACAAATCCCATCGGAAAATCAGTATTTAGAAGATAGTGATCCTGATAAGTTCATTGCTAAAATGGGAGCTGAATGTTTAATAGATTTGCTTGGAAGAATAAACCTAGATGAACTTTCATATGAGTTAAGACATAAGGCGAATAATGAAACATCAAAACAAAGGAAAACAGAAGCTTTAAAAAGATTACAAGTAGTTGAATCTTTCAAAGATGCAAATAGTAGAAGAGAAAATCTTCCAGAGTGGATGATAATGAAAGTTATTCCAGTTATACCACCCGAGCTTAGACCACTTGTACCTCTTGATGGAGGTAGATTTGCAACATCTGATTTAAATGATTTGTATAGAAGGGTAATTATAAGAAACAATAGACTTAAAAGGTTAGTTGAGATCAAAGCACCAGAAGTTATTTTAAGAAATGAAAAGAGGATGTTACAGGAATCAGTTGATTCTTTGTTTGACAATACAAGAAAGTCCTCAGCTGTCAAAACTGACTCAAATAGACCATTAAAATCTCTTTCCGATTCATTGAAGGGAAAACAAGGTCGGTTCAGACAAAATCTTTTAGGAAAAAGAGTAGATTATTCTGCTAGATCAGTAATTGTTGTTGGTCCAGAATTAAAATTATACGAGTGTGGTCTCCCTAAAGGAATGGCAGCAGAATTATATAAGCCCTTTGTAATAAGAAAATTAATTGAACGCGGCATTGTTAAAACTGTTAAATCAGCAAAGAAAATAATTGATAGAAAAGAACCGGTGGTTTGGGATATTTTAGAAAATGTCCTCAAGGGTCACCCAGTTTTATTAAACAGGGCCCCTACATTACATAGACTTGGTATTCAGGCTTTTCAACCTAAGCTTATTGAAGGAAAAGCAATTCAGCTTCACCCTCTGGTATGTACAGCTTTTAATGCTGATTTTGACGGAGACCAAATGGCTGTTCACTTACCTTTAGGACCAGAAGCTATTTTAGAAGCTCAAATGTTAATGCTTGCATCCAATAATATTTTAAACCCAGCTAACGGATCGCCTATTACAGTACCTTCACAAGATATGGTTTTGGGACTATATTATATGACTAAGGGAAGGAAATCCACAAAAAAACACCCTATAAAAGGAGAAGGATTAACTTTTTATTCTGTTGAAGAAGTTCATATTGCTCACAATGAAAATAAAGTAGAATTAAATGCTCATGTTAAAATAAGAGCTAAAGATTTTGATTCTAATGGTGATTTAGTTTTTAAGATAATAGATACAACGGTAGGAAGAATTTTATTCAATGAAGTCGTACCCGAAAAGGCAGGATTTATAAATGAGGTCTTAACAAAAAAGAATTTAAGGGGAATAATTGGAAAAATTCTCAAAGTTACTAGTGTTCCAGAGACTGCAGAATTTTTAGATAAAATTAAAAATATGGGCTATGGTTTTGCTTTTAAGGGTGGATTGTCATTTAGTTTAGGAGATATTATAATTCCTCCAGAAAAATTAAAAATGATTGATGAAGCTAATGGACAAATTGAAGGAATAGTTGGCAACTACAATATGGGTCTAATTACAAATAATGAGAGATATAATCAAGTTATTGATGTATGGACCTCAACAAATGCTACTCTTACTGAACTAGCTATGAAAAGAATAAGTGAAGATCAACAAGGATTTAATTCTGTATTTATGATGCTTGACTCTGGAGCTAGGGGTTCAAAAGAACAAATTAGACAGTTAACTGGTATGAGAGGTCTAATGGCAAAACCAAAAAAGTCAAATGTTGGTGGAGGTGAAATAATTGAAAACCCAATTCTTTCTAATTTCAAAGAAGGCTTATCTATCCTTGAGTATTTTATTTCTACACACGGAGCAAGAAAAGGGCTTGCTGATACAGCGCTGAAGACCGCTGATGCTGGGTATTTAACAAGAAGACTAGTAGATGTATCTCAAGATGTAATTGTAACTGATCAAGACTGTGGTACCTTGAGAGGAATTTCAATTAAAGCATTAAAAAAGAATCAGGAAATTGTAGAAACTTTAGGCGACAGAATTTTAGGAAGAGTATCATTAAAAGACGTATATGACTCCTCATCTAATTTAATTGTTAAAGCTGGTGACCAAATTACCGATTTAGAAGTTTTATTAATTGATAAAGCTAAGATTGACTCTGTAGAGGTTAGATCTCCTTTAACATGTGAGGCAAGAACTGGTATTTGTGCCAAGTGCTATGGAAGAAATTTAGCAACTGGTAAAATGGTTCAAAAAGGAGAAGCAGTAGGTGTTGTAGCTGCACAATCCATTGGGGAACCTGGAACTCAACTTACCTTAAGAACTTTTCATGTTGGAGGTGTTGCAGGAAACATTTCAGAGGAAAATAGGCTGACGGTTAAATATAATGGAATTGCCGAAATAGATGATCTTAAAACAGTAAAAGGAAAAGATTCTGAAGGTAAAGATGTACAAATTGTTATATCTAGAACAGCTGAAATAAAGGTAATTGATAAAAAAACAAAGAATATTTTTAGCACAAATAATATACCTTATGGATCGTTCATTTTTATTAAAAATGGGGATAAGGTTTATAAGGATGATTTAGTCTGTTCCTGGGATCCTTTCAACGGAGTTATAGTTTCAGAGTTTTCTGGAAAAGTTCAATTTGAAAATATAGAACAAGGTGAGACTTATCAGGTTGAAATTGACGAGCAAACTGGCTTTCAAGAAAAAGTTATATCTGAAACAAGAAATAAAAAACTGATTCCAACACTTTTAATTAACGATACCAAAGGCAATTTGTTAAGATCATACAACTTACCTGTTGGAGCTCATTTAATTGTTGACAATGGAGTTAAAGTTAAAGAAGGCCAAGTATTAGTAAAAATACCTAGGAAATCTGCTAAGTCTGGAGATATTACAGGAGGACTTCCAAGAGTAACTGAATTATTTGAAGCAAGAAACCCATCAAATCCAGCTGTTGTATCTGAAATTGATGGTGTAGTTTCTTTTGGAAAGATTAAAAGAGGAAATAGAGAAATTATAGTTGAGTCTAAATATGGAGATATTAAAAAATATTTGGTAAAATTATCAAATCAAATATTGGTTCAAGAAAATGATTTTGTCAAAGCAGGGATGCCGTTATCTGATGGTTCGATAACTCCTGTTGATATTCTTAATATAAAAGGTCCTTCAGCTGTTCAACAATATTTAGTTAATGAAGTTCAGGAGGTATATCGTCTCCAAGGTGTTAAAATTAATGACAAACATTTTGAAGTTGTAGTCAGACAAATGATGAGAAAAGTAAAAATAAATGAACCTGGTGATAGTATGTTTTTAGAGAATCAATTAGTCTTCAAGGCAGATTTTATTGAGGAGAACGATAACTTATTTGGAAAAAAAGTAATTGAGGAAATTGGAGATTCACAAACCTTTAAGCTTGGACAAATGATAACTTCTCGTCAACTAAGAGATGAAAACTCATTATTAGTCAGACAAGATAAATCTCCTGTTATTGCCAGAGAAGCAATGACGGCAACTGCTAAACCAGAATTACAAGGCATTACAAGAGCTTCTCTCCAAACAAAATCTTTTATATCTGCTGCTTCTTTTCAAGAAACTACAAAAGTTCTAAACGAAGCATCCGTAAACGCGAAAGAAGATCACCTTGCCGGGTTAAAAGAAAATGTAATTGTTGGACATAAGATTCCTGCAGGTACAGGTTTAAGGAAGTACAAGGATTTGATTGTCGGATCAAAGAGTGAATATAAAAGTTTATTGATTTCTAAAGAAGAAGAATTATTTGAAAACTAATTATGGATAAAAAAAATTCTGAAAAAAAAGTAAATATCGAACTAGATGAGAAAATTGCGGAAGGTACTTATTCTAACTTAGCTATAATTAATCATTCTATTTCTGAGTTCGTTATCGATTTTGTAAATTTAATGCCTGGATCTCCTAAAGCTAGGGTTAAATCCAGAATCATTTTGACCCCAGAACATGCAAAAAGATTTCATAAAGCTCTAGATGATAACATTAAAAGATTTGAAAAATCCACAGGAGAAATTAAAATTAACAAAACCTCTCCAATACCCTTAAATTTCGGAACGCAGGGTGAAGCCTAATATTTATCTAAACTCAGATGTATTATAAAATTTTATAGAAGGGTATTTTTGTTTCGTCATTTCAAGTGAAAAAGATGAATCTGCCAGGAACACTAATTGTCCATCTTTATCTTTTGCTAAGAACTTTTGTTTAATTTTTTTGAATTCTTCTTTTTCTTTGTTGTTTGAGTTTTTAGTGCATATCCAACAAGCTTTAAACACATTTATATTTTCAAAATTACATTTTGCACCATACTCATGAAGTAATCTGTATTGAATTACCTCAAATTGAAGAAGACCAACAGTTCCAATAATTTTTCTATTATTTAATTTCAGATAAAATAATTGTGCAACTCCTTCATCCATTAATTGCTCAATTCCTTTCTCAAGTTGTTTTGTTTTCATTGGATCGTTATTGTTAACGTATCTAAAATGCTCTGGAGAAAAGCTAGGAATTCCCTTAAACTTTATTTTTTCTCCTTCAGTTAGTGTGTCACCAATTTTGAAATTCCCAGTATCGTGTAAACCAACTATATCCCCTGGATATGAAATATTTATTATTTCTTTTTTTTCAGCAAAAAATGCATTTGGACTTGAAAATTTATATTTTTTATTTTTTCTAACATGTAAATAAGGAGTATTTTTTTTGAAGACTCCTGAAACAATTTTAATAAAAGCAAGTCTATCTCTATGTTTAGGATCCATATTTGCATGTATTTTAAAAACAAAACCAGAAAAATCTTTTTCTTCAGGTTTGACAATCCTGGTATCACATTCCTTTGATCTTGGTTTAGGAGCTATCTCAACAAAACAGTCCAATAGCTCTTGCACACCACAGTTCTTTAATGCAGACCCAAAAAAAACTGGTTGAAGTTTCCCTGTTAAATAGTCTTGAATTTTAAATTCAGGATAGACTTCTCTAATTAATTCAATGTCACTTTTTAATTTTTTTAATAAATCATCGTTTAAAAATTCCTTTAACTTTATATCCTCTAGAGAATTACAAATTATTTTATTATTTTTTATGTCACTAATTAATTCTATTTCATTATCCCATATATTAAATATTCCTTTAAAATCATAGCCCATTCCAATTGGAAAGGTTAGTGGAATTGCATTTAGTTTTAATTTTATTTCTATTTCATCAATCAAATCAAAAGCGTCTTTACCTTCTCTATCAAGTTTATTTATAAAAACAATTATGGGAATTGACCTCATTCTACAAACTTCAACTAACTTTTTAGTCTGCTCCTCAACTCCTTTAGCAACATCTATAACAACAATTACAGAATCCACAGCACTTAATGTTCGATATGTATCTTCAGCAAAATCTTTATGGCCGGGTGTATCAAGAATGTTTATCTTTTTATTTTGGTATTTAAATGCTAAAACAGAAGTTGAGACAGATATTCCTCTTTGCCTTTCAATTTCCATAAAATCACTTGTTGTACCTTTTTTTACTTTATTTGATTTTACAGCACCAGCTTCCTGTATTGCTCCACCAAAAAGTAAAAGTTTTTCTGTTAGTGTTGTTTTTCCAGCATCAGGATGAGAGATTATTCCAAATGTTCTTCTTTGATTTATTTGACTTAAAAACTCCATTCAATTTTATTTTTGACAAAAGTATTCAATTAAATTTTAAGAATTTTGGCTAGTAGGTTTTTGTTAAAATTATAGGTATTTTTGATTAAAAAATGAAAGAAGAAGAAGTAATTTTGGTAAATTCTGAAGATGAGATTTTGGGAACTATGCCAAAAATGGAAGCTCACCAAAAAGGGATTCTTCACAGAGCTTTTTCTATTTTCCTTTTTAATTCAGACAAAGAGCTTTTACTTCAAAAAAGATCAAATAGTAAATATCACTCACCAGGACTATGGACTAATACTTGTTGTAGCCATCAAAGAATAGATGAGACATCAATTCAAGCGGCTAACAGACGTCTCAAGGAAGAAATGGGTATAACCGCTAACCTTGAGCAGATGTTCACTTTTAAATATAAAACATCATTTAATAACGGTTTGATCGAACATGAATTTGATCATGTTCTCATTGGACATTCAAATGAGACTCCAAAAATAAATATTGATGAAGTAAGTGATTGGAGATGGTCAAATATTGAATATATAAAAAATGATATTTTAATAAATCCAAACCTTTATACTGTCTGGTTTAAAATTATCTTAGAACAATTTAGCGATTATATAAATAAATATGAGGGTTACAGTAAGTAGAAAAGCGCATTTTAATGCTGCACATCGTTTGTATCGTTCTGATTGGAGCGACGAAAAGAATCAGTCTATTTTTGGAAAATGTTCAAATCAATTTTTTCATGGACATAACTATGAATTGATTGTCAATGTGACTGGAAAAATTGATCCTATAACTGGTTTTGTTATTGATATTAAATTATTAAAGAATTTGATTAAAACTGAAGTAGAAGATAGTTTTGATCATAAAAATTTAAACGTTGAAGTACCAGAGTTTTTTAAATTAAATCCAACAGCTGAAAATATTGCAGTTGTTATATATAATAAATTAATTTCACACATATCAGATGATCAATCATTAGAAATTATCTTATATGAAACACCAAGGAATTTCGTTAAGTATTCTGGAGAAAAATAAAAATTATGGCAAGTATTAAAAAACTCAAAAAAGATATAAATAATTCAATTGGTTCATTTATTGAAGATGTCTATTTATGGGAATTAAATAATCCTAAATCCGATATAAAAAAAAGTGAGGCTTTAATTGATGAATCAATCAATTTATTTGATCGGTTGATTAGTAAAGTTAAAATAAGTGATAAAAAAAATCCAAAATTTCATTACAAAAATCTTAAAGAAAAATTAAATTTGGAATTAAATAAAATCATTTTAAAATTGAATAAACTAAAATAATTGATTTTTCATTTACTCACTTTTCTATTTCTCTCTAAAATTTCAAAAAATAATTTTCCATATCTAGATTTTTTTACATCATCAGTCATTTTCATTGCAATAGTGTCCATGTAGCTTGCACTTGCATTACTCATTTCTGATATGATTAAATATGGTGAAATAACATTATCAGCATTCGATTTAGCAAAGTTTAAAGTATATAAATATCTGCGTTTTGTTAGGTTATCTAATCTTTTTTGGAAAGAGTCTATAAGAAATTTATTTTGTTTTTTTTGTGCTTCTAAGTAGCCTTTTAACAATTCAAGATTTTGAATATTAAATTTTCTTGACATAGACTTGAATTCTTCAAGTAGTTCATTATTTTTTGATCCCTCTATAACTGCACTACTCTCAAATGTGTTTAGCCTAGTTTTTATTTTTATTTTACTTTTTGAACCAAAAAAAATAATTTCATCATTAAGTGTATCACCATCATCTTTTTTCAATTGAAGTTTGAAAATCTCTGGATTTTTAATTTTTGAACTTAATTTAAACGTTTCATTTCCTTTGACAACAAATGAATCAATAATAGAAAATGAGGAGTCAATTACCTTTTTGAGATAAAGAGTTCCTTTTCTAAGACCTTTAACGGTTCCTTCAATTCGCATTAGTTTATCATTTGATCCAGAATCACAAGATGATATAAAATAAAATAATAATAATGTAAATATTATTGCATGATTATAAAAATATTTTTTCATAATTATATGTTGAGCCAGTAAGTTAACTTTAAATTTAAACTTCTTAATCTTGGTATTAATGTATTTTCAATAAAGTAATTATCATTATACACAATATATAAGTCTGATAATGGAGCAAACCTCCATTGAAGTCTTGAATTAACTCCTAAATTTTCTGACTGTGAACTAAATTGGATATAAGAAGACCAAAATAAATTTTTGGTAAATGTAAAATCAACCTTTGGTCTAATTAACCATATATTTTCGGCTGAAAATGTATTTCCTAAATCAATATGATCATAGTTTATTGATAGCGCAGTAGTCAAAAAAGGTTGAAATCTTAGGTTAAATGTGTTCTCAATTGAATATTTTACACCAGTATAAAATTCTCCAAACTCTGGTTCTACACTATAAAAGAATTTTTTCCCTTCATTTGAACTATAATCAAATTTGATACTTGAGTATTTGTATGTGATACCAGAAGGAATAGGATTTTCTGGATTAAGACCCGTTGGATCAAAGTCATTATATAAATAAGTATTTCTATTGTAATAACGAACATTAAAACCTGATTGATTTTTAAATCTAAAATTTATAGAAGGGGAAATAGTTCTGTCTGAATTCTTGAAATTATCATTTGGTCTATAATAAGACCACATTCCAATATCAAAATCAACTTGAATTAGTTTATCTCTGTTGGGATAAAATTTCAATGTATATTGGGGTGTTATCTTGAATAAATCAGTTCTTCTGACAAAACCGAGATCAGATTTAAAGTCTTCACCAATAAAAGATCCACCAAATTCAATGGTGCTATTTCTTGTGTTTCTCTCAATTCTTGCACCAAAACTTTCATCATCATCATCTTTTGTTGAATTTGGTTTGAATGATTTATGAAAATAAAACTTTCCAACATATTTATTGTCCTCCGATGCTAAGTTGTAGTCAAAACCAATTAATCTGTTAAACCTTTCGTTAGAATCAATAAAGTCATATTCTTTGGTATTTTCTCTGTTAATAAAAAGTAAGCTTAGATTTGATCGTGAAAATATTTTTTTTTGTAATGAGAAAACTGTATTACTGTTTGAAGGAATAAGATTTTTTATATCCTCATCTGTTACCATATGTAAAAATCCAATTCTCCAATTCTCATCAATTTTTCCACTTAATCTTGCACCAGCAATAATTTTATTCTGAATATTGTTTCCTTCCAAATCTTTTGCTACTCCAATTCTTCTTGAAAAAAAGGGCCTACCATCTCTTGAATCCCCATAATTTGTAAATAAATCACTGTTTTGAATAAAAAACTGCCGTTTTTCAGGCAATCTTATTTCAAAACGAGTGAGATTTACTACCTGATCGTCAACTTCTACTTGAGAAAAATCTGGGTTTAGTGTTAGATCAAGATTTAAACTGTTTCCAACAGGAACTTTAACATCTCCTCCAAAATTGAGACTATTAATTTTAGATTTGTTTTCAAAATCTTTTGATGTAAGGCCATTAATATAGGGAATAAAAGCAAGAGGTGCTTTGGATTTACCTAATGGATCTTCAAAAACCATTTTTCCGAGAAAAGCCAAATTAATAATCATCTGATTTCTGGATACTGGACTCCAAACGGTTCTCTCATTGGTATTTGAGTCAAATCTGTAGATGTTAAACCCCCATGATTTAGTAGCTTCTGGAAAATTTAGAAATTTTAATGGAATTTTTACTTCAGTGAGGATGTAATTCTCATATATTTTTGCTTCAGAATACCATTTCATGTCCCACGAACTATCTGTGTCTCTTCCATAATCATTTCCTCCATTAAACACTAGAGATTCTCTCTGAGTACCTGCTGGAGAGACACCAAAAAAATATGCATTAGTATTATCATTAAAAGTATCAAAGATAAATGATACACCATCTAAAGCTCTACCTCCCCAATCTCGTCTCAAAGATTCAATTACATATTCTTTTTTATTAATAGCAGACTTAATTAGAAGATATATATTTTCTTTATCTCTAATTATTTTAACATTTGTTTTGTTTGTTGCCTTCAGGCTGTCAGTAGGAAACCACTGAACAAAGTTACCTATTTCGTTTGCTATTGTCCAAGATTTTTCATTAGATTCACCATCTATAACAATTATTTCTTCAATAGTTCTAACATAAATTTCTTTTTTTTGGGAAAAAACTTTATTTGGTAGACAAAATAAAATTATTAGAAGTAGGATGTTTAGTAATTTTGAGGCAACAATTTTTTTTTTAAAATAAATAATTTCACTAATCATTTTTTTGTGGAAATTAATCTCAAAATTAATTTTATTTTTTGAGACCTAAGTATTCAATTTTGATTTATTTAATCAGCTCTAGACTTCTTTGAAGGAATTTCGTTAATGCTTCACCTTTAAGGAGCCCTTGTGATAATTTTGCCAAATCCAAACCCTGATTAATTAGCCTTTCTCTTTTTTTACCTGTTTTTGTTTCAAGAATTTGAGTAATTAGTTCATGATTAGTATTTACAAGCAAAGTATACATTCCGGGCATATTACCTCCCATCATTCCTCCTCCACCAGTTTGTTGCATCTCCTTCATTCTCCTCATGAACTCAGGTTGAGCTAATACAAAGGGTAATGATTTGCTTTCCATAGCTTCTAACTGAACTATATAGCCGCTTTCTTTTACCAATTCTTCAATCATCGGCTTGAGCTTATCCTTTTGTTTATCAGTTAGTTTTGAAACAATAGCCTCGTCTTTTTTAATTAAATTCTCAATTGAATCACCGTCTACTCTGCAGAAACTTATCTTTTCTTTCGTAGTTTCAATCTTTTGAATTAAATGAGATATTATTGGAGAATCTAATAGTAAGACTGTATATCCTTTCTCCTCAGCATTTTTGATGTAACTGTGTTGTTCTTCTACATCGTTTGTATATAAAACAATCAACTTATCGTCTTTGTCAGTCTGAATTGGTTTTATTTTTTCTTCTAATTCAGCGTAGGTATAAAATTCACCTTTAGAGGTGGGATATAAAGTAAACTTATCAGCTTTTTCAAAAAATTTATCTTCGCTTAACATTCCATATTCTATAACAACTTTAATATCATTCCATTTGTCTTCAAAACCCTTTCTGTCTTTTTTAAAGAGGCTATTTAATTTATCAGCAACTTTTCTTGTAATATAATTGCTAATTTTTTTAACTGCTCCGTCTGCCTGAAGATAACTTCTTGAGACATTTAGTGGAATATCTGGTGAATCAATAACTCCTCTTAATAAAGTTAAAAATTCAGGAACAATCCCTTCTACGTTGTCAGTCACAAAAACTTGATTTTGATATAATTGAATCTTGTCCTTTTGGATGTTAATATCATTATTAATCTTGGGAAAATATAATATTCCAGTCAAATGAAATGGATAATCAACATTTAGATGTATGTTAAACAAAGGAGGTTCAAATTGAGAGGGATAGAGTTCCCTGTAAAAATTATTATAATCTTCGTCGGTTAAATCCTTTGGTGTTTTTGTCCATGCTGGGTTTGAATTATTAATTATGTCATCAACAATTTTCTTTTCAGGTTTTTGATCTTTTGGAGCTCCCTCTGGTAAGGGAATATCTATTTCTTTAGTACCAAGCTTAATTGGTATTGGCATGAACTTATTATATTTTAAAAGAAGCTCTCTTATCCTAGATTCTTGTAAAAACTCTTTTGAATCTTTTGAGATATGTAGAATTATTTCAGTTCCGCGATCTTTTTTATTTGATTTAATCAAACTATATTCTGGTGATCCATCACATGACCAGTGAGCTGCAGGTTTTTTTGAATGACTTTTCGTTATAATTTCTACTTTTTCAGCCACCATAAAAGCAGAATAAAAACCAAGTCCAAAGTGTCCTATTATTCCAGTATCTTGAGCCGAATCTTTATATTTTTCTAAAAACTCCTCTGCTCCAGAGAATGCCACCTCGTTAATGTATTTGTTTACTTCCTCCATTGACATACCGACACCCTGATCAATTATGTGAAGTGTTTTATTTTTTGAATCAATTTTAATCTCAATAATTGGAGAGCCGATGTCCCCTTTTATTTCACCAATACTACTTAGGTGTGATAGTTTTGTAGTAGCATCAGTGGCATTGGAGATAAGTTCTCTTAAAAAAATTTCATGGTCACTGTAAAGAAACTTTTTTATTAATGGAAATATATTTTCTACAGCAACATTAATTTTACCTTTTGACATAATAAATGATTTTAAAAAATTAACACAAAAAAAATACCAAATATAAAAAGATGACAATTTGACATTAATAATCTAAAAAAAAAACTTTAATAAAATCAAACCTAAATCTTAAATAATTTTAAATAAATTGCATAACCAAACAAATATCATGTTTAATTCAAAAATAATTGGATTAGGTAAGTATCTTCCTGAAAACATTGTCACAAATCATGATTTGTCCAATTCAATTGATACATCTAATCAATGGATTATTGAAAGAACGGGAATTGAGGAAAGAAGACATATTAAAAAAGGAGATGGTAATTCAACGGCTTCAATGGGAGCAGAAGCAGCTAAAATTGCAATTAAAAGAGCCAATATTTCAAAAAATGAGATTGATCTTATTTTATTTGCTACACTAAGCCCTGACTATTATATGCCAGGCTCTGGTGTATTGGTTCAAAAACTTTTAAATATTCCTACATGTCCAGCAATGGATATAAGAAACCAATGTTCTGGTTTTGTTTATGCAATTGCAACAGCAGATCAGTTCATAAAAACTGGAATGTATAAAAATATTCTCGTGATTGGATCAGAAACTCAGTCTGGAGCAATTGATAAAACAACAAGAGGTCGAGATATAGGTGTTATTTTTGGTGATGGTGCTGGCGCTGCTGTTTTATCAAGGAGTCCCTCTAAGGATTCAAATATCATGTCTTCACACCTTCATTCCGAGGGTGAACACGCAGAGGAATTAATAATGGAGAGTCCAAACATGAATAAATGGGTTACTGAAATTGTATCTGATAATGATCCAGAAGATCTATCCTATTTTCCTTATATGAATGGTAAACATGTATTCAAAAGTGCAGTAACTCGTTTCGAGGAAGTAATAAATTCTGGTTTAAATTATAACCATTTAAAAGCTGAGGATATTAATCTTTTAATTCCGCACCAAGCTAATCTCAGAATATCTCAATTTGTTCAGAAGAAATTTAATTTAAGAGATGATCAAATTTATAATAATATAATGAGATACGGTAATACAACTGCGGCATCTATTCCAATTGCATTAACTGAGGCTTGGGAAGAAGGTAAAATTAAGGATGGAGACTTAATTATTCTTGCTGCATTTGGAGCCGGTTTTGCTTGGGGTAGTAACATTATAAAATGGTAAATCAAAATAAAACTACTTTGGTATTAGGAGCTTCTGTTAACCCCGAAAGATACTCATTTAAAGCAATAAAAAAATTAATTGAAAATAAAATAAAAGTTTTTCCGGTAGGAAAAAAAAAGGGTGAAGCAAATGGAATAAATATTAAAAATAAATTTCCCACTGATAAAAAAATTGATACCATATCAATTTATCTTAATCCTATTAATCAATTAAATTATGTTGATTCAATTATAAATTTATCTCCAAAAAGGGTAATTTTTAACCCTGGAACAGAAAACTCAAGTTTATTCAATTATTTTTCTTCAAAAGGGATTATGTGTGAAAATTCCTGCACTATAGTTTTACTTTCTACCAATCAATATTAGACCAAGGAATGTGATTAAACCGTTCAGAGGTAATAGTTCGTAACCAAATTCATAGCCCATAAGATTTACAGATGAAATAATTCCAAAATAAAAGAATAAATTAGGAAGACTTATAATTAAAACTGAAATAAGACTAATTAAAAAAACTTTTTTATCATCAATCTTATATTTCGTAAATATTCCTAAAGCAAATAACCCAAGAAGAGGTCCGTAAGTGTATGAAGCAACAGTTAGTAAACTATCAATAACGTTTCTGTCTAAAATATGCTTATAAATTATCACAACTACAATTAATAGAATACTCATACCAATGTGAGTTCTTACCCTAATTTTTTTTTGTTTTTCGACTTTATAATTATTTAAATCTAAGAAGTCAATACAAAATGATGTTGTCAATGATGTTAGTGCGCTATCTGCACTGCTGTATGCAGCAGCTACTAACCCTAGCATAAAAGTTATACCGACTATTGACCCTAAGTCATGATTTAATGCAATTTCTGGAAAAATTAAATCTGTACTTTTTTTACCTTCAAAAAAAGGAACATCAATACCAATCTTGTGCGCGTATGAGTATAACAGGGTTCCAAGAACTAAAAATAAAAGAGTAACAAAAACTAAAACAAAGCTAAAAAAAATCATATTTTTTTGAGCCGATCTAAGGTCCTTGCAGGCTAAGTTTTTTTGCATCATATCCTGATCAAGACCTGTCATACAAATTGTAATAAAAGCACCACCTATAATTGATTTTATGAAATGATTACGTTCTGTAAAACTTTCTAAGACCCACACCTTGTTCATATCTTTGAATGAATCACTATCAAAAAATGATATTAGACTAAGATTTAATTCATCTAAAATGAAATAAATAGAAAAGACAACTGATAAAATCATTAAAGTTGTTTGTAAGGTATCAGTCCAAATAATTGTTTTGATTCCCCCTTTATATGTGTATACCCATATCAGTATTATTGAAAAAATCACTGTTATTTCAAAAGGAATATCCCATAATTTAAATACGTATTGATGCAATACTAATGCAACTAAAAATATCCTGAACGACGCACCTAAAACTCTCGAAACAAAAAAGAAAAATGCTCCTGTTTTTTGGGTGTTCGGTCCGAATCTAATATTTAAATATTCATAAATTGATGTAACGTTATTTTTATAATAAACTGGTAACAGAACATATGCTACGATAAAATATCCGATGAAGTAACCAATTACGACTTGAAAATATGTTAATTGTGAAGATTCTACCCACCCTGGTACTGAGATGAATGTTATACCTGATAAACTTGCACCGACCATACCATAAGCAACAAGATACCATTTTGCATTTTTATCAGCATTAAAAAAAGTTGTATTTGATGCTTTTTCGCCAGTATATTTTGAAATAATCAATAAGACTAAAAAGTATCCAATAACAATACTCAATATGGTTTCTGGTGACTGCATAAATTTAAAAACTCAAAGATATAAAAACCTTTTTCCATATGATATTTTTGTATTTTTACTTAATGGAATTTTCTTCAAAATTATTGTCTAATGTTGTTGATGAAATATCTAGACTTCCAGGAATTGGTAAAAGAACTGCCTTAAGATTAGCTTTGTATTTGTTAAAACAACCAAAAGAAAATACTTTATTATTATCCAAATCACTTGAGAAATTTAGAACCGAAATTGATTATTGTCAAAAGTGTCACAATTTATCTGATAGAGTTATTTGCGAGATATGTTCTAATGAGAGAAGAAATAATAAGTTGCTTTGTGTTGTAGAGGATATTAGAGATGTTATGGCTATTGAAAGCACTAATCAATATAATGGCTTGTATCATGTATTGGGAGGAATAATTTCCCCAATAGAAGGTATTGGTCCTAATGATTTAAATATTGATTCATTAATTGATAAGGTAAAGTCAAATCAAGTTGAAGAATTAATTTTTGCCTTAAGTAGTACATTGGAGGCTGATACGACTAATTTTTATATTTATAAAGCAATATCACTTTATGATATAAAAATCAGTGCAATTGCTAGAGGTATTTCTGTTGGAGATGAATTAGAGTATGCAGATGAGGTTACTCTTGGAAGAAGTATTTCAAGACGAATTCCATATGAAAGTTCAATTTCAGAATAACTATCCTTTAGTTATAATTTTGGTATTTTTGTTCTAATTAATAATAATGGGAAAATATTTTTTGAAACTCCCAAAAATGGGAGAAAGTGTTGCTGAAGCAACTTTAATATCGTGGCTCAAAGATGTTGGAGAGAATATTGATGCAGATGAATCAATTGTCGAAATTGCTACAGATAAGGTTGATTCTGATGTGCCTTCAGAATTTGCTGGAAAATTAATAGAAAAGCGCTTTGAAAAAGATGATATAATTAAGGTTGGTGAGGTTATTGCCGTAATTGAAAGTGACCAAATTCCTAATAAAAAAGCCGAGAAAGAAATAACCTCTCGAGATTCAAATGTTCCTTATGTTGATTATAAAGATAAAAAGAATTCAAAGAACATAAACATATTTGACGGTGAAAGCGAAGCTCAAAAATTAATTAACAAAGCAAAAGAAATATCAAGCTTGAATTTTTCACCCCAAAAAGGCTTTCTATCTCCACTTGTAAAAAGCATAATAAAGAAAGAAAATCTATCTGATAATGAGCTTCTCAGTATTTTAGGGACTGGTAAAAATGGTAGAATTACAAAAAAAGACATATTGATGTTTTTAAAAACAAGAGATAATAGTTTTTCTAGTCAAAATTTAACCCAATCGAAAAACAAAATTGTTGATTCTCAAAGTGAAATTATAAAAATGTCTAGAGTATCTAAAGTTATCTCTGAACATATGATTGAAAGCAAAAATACTTCTGTCCATGTTCAAGCATTTATTGAGATTGATGTAACAAATTTATGGGATTGGAGAGAAAACATAAAGGAATCTTTTTTCAATCAGAATAGTGAAAAATTAACTTTTACCCCGTTATTTATTTTAGCTGTGATTAAGGCTCTTAAAGACTTCCCGATCTTAAATAGCTCTGTTATGGATGATTTAATATACCAAAAAAGAAATATTAATATTGGTATGGCTACAGCACTGGAAGATGGAAATTTGATTGTACCAGTTATAAAAAATGCAGATCATTTAAATTTAATTGGTTTAACCAAGGCAGTAAATGATTTGTCTCAAAGGGCCAGAAAAAATAAATTACTACCCCATGAAGTCAAAGATGGAACATACACTATAAGTAACGTTGGTAATTTTGGAACTTTAATGGGAACACCAATTATAAATCAACCACAAGTAGGAGTTCTAGCTATTGGTGTTATCAGAAAAGTTCCCTCCGTAATTGAAACAGCCAAAGGAGATTATATAGGAATAAGAAAAAAATTGATTCTTTCACATAGTTTTGATCATAGAATCATTAATGGCGCAGTTGGAGGAAAATTTATTAAATGTATTTCGGATTATCTTGAAAATTGGGATTTAAACTATTCTTTTTAAAATGAAATTAAAAATTAAAAGACCTCTTTGTTTTTTTGATCTTGAGACAACTGGGATGAGTATAACAAATGATAGAATAGTTGAGATGGCTGTAATTAAATTATATCCAAGTGAAAAAATTGAAAAAAAGGTTTGGTTAATTAATCCTCAAATACCAATTCCAAAAGAAGTTTCCGCAATTCATGGTATTACAGATCAAATGGTTTCAGAAGCTCCTTCTTTTAAACAGTTATCTAAATCAATTTATAGTTTTATAAAAGGTTGCGATTTAGCTGGATATAATTCTGACAGATTTGATATACCCCTACTAATCGAGGAGCTCCTTAGATCTGAAATTAATTTTGATACAAAAAATTTAAAAACTATAGATGTTCAAACAATTTTTCACAAAATGGAGCAAAGAAACCTGTCTGCAGCCCTAGAATTTTATTGTGATAAAAAAATTGAAAAGGCACATTCAGCAGCTGTTGACACTCAGGCTACCTATGATGTTTTGATGGCTCAGCTTGATAGGTATGATAATTTAGAGCCAAATATATCTTTTCTTAATGATTTTACTACAAGAAAAAAAAGTGTCGATTTTGCTGGTTATATTATTTTAAATAAGGAGGGAAAAGAATGTTTTTCATTTGGTAAACATAAAGGAAAAACTGTCCAAGAAATACTTGAGAAAGAACCTGGATATTTTGGGTGGTTATTAAATGCAGAGTTTCCCTTATACACAAAAAAAATTTTAACTGAAATTAGAATACGAAATAGTAAACTTAAAAATAGGTAATCTTGAAAATAATATGCATTGGTAGAAATTACTATGATCACATAAAAGAATTAAATAATAATAGATCTAAAGAGCCTATTATTTTTATGAAACCTGATTCTTCTATTATTCCAAAAAACCAACCTTTCTTCATACCTGCATTTTCAAATAATATTCATCATGAGGTTGAATTAGTTGTAAAGATAAATCGAATTGGAAAACACATTGACAAAAAATTTGCTCATAAATATTATAGGGATTTAACCGTTGGTCTTGATTTTACAGCAAGAGATATTCAGAATGAATTAAGAGGAAAGGGATTTCCATGGGAAAAGTCAAAAGGTTTTGATAACTCGGCTCTAATAGGAGAATGGCTAAACAAAGACGACTTTTCAGATATTAATAATATTGATTTTCATTTAACTAAAAATGATAAAATTTGCCAAAATTCAAACTCGTCAAAAATGATATGGAAAATTGATGAAATTATATCGTATGTATCAAAGTTCTTTACTCTTAAAATAGGAGATTTAATATTTACAGGAACACCTTCAGGAGTAAGTAAATTAGTCGAGAATGATATTTTAGAGGGATTCATTCAAAATAAAAAATGTTTTAATGTCAAAATCAAATAGTCCATGATTGCTCAAATAATCAATATTGGTGATGAGATTCTCATAGGACAAATAATTAATACTAATGGAGCCTTTTTATCAAAATCGTTGAATTCAATCGGTATTACAGTTTCTGAAATAATTTCAATATCAGATAAAAAAGAAGATATTATAAATTGTATTGAAAGATCAAGGAAAAAATCAGATATAATAATTATCACAGGTGGATTAGGACCAACTAATGATGATGTAACTAAACATGCTTTAACCAATTATTTCAATGATAAGCTTGTCTGGAATAATGAGATTAAAAATCATATTGAAGATTTATTTAAAAAGTTTATTTCAACACCAATTGTTGACATGAACCGAGAACAAGCTTTATTACCCTCAAAAGCAAAAATTTATAAAAATGAATATGGAACAGCTTCGGCAATGTGGTTTTCCCAAAAAGATATTCAAGTTATTTCTCTTCCAGGAGTTCCATATGAGATGAAGTCTTTAATGAATAATTCAATTTTACCAGAACTAAAATTAAAATTTAAAAGACCTTTTATATATAATAAAACACTTTTAACTTATGGTTTAGGAGAGAGTGCCATTGCTAATAGAATAAAGGATTGGGAAAATAAACTTCCAAAAAATTTAAAGTTTGCATACTTACCAAGTTTAGGAAGAGTTAGACTTAGACTTTCTTCCTCTGGAAAAAATAAGACTTTAGTTAAAAACGAGGTTGATAGATATTTAGTAGCACTAAAAAAATTGATTAAAGATATATATGTTGGCGAAGAGGATGATGGTCCAATTGAGTCTCAAGTTACCAAAATACTTCGGAATAATTATAAATCAATATCTATTGCCGAGAGTTGTACTGGAGGTTTAATTTCATCCAGAATAACATCAATTCCAGGAGTATCAGAATTTTATAAGGGTGGAGTTGTTGCATATTCAAATGAAATAAAGTCATCAGTGTTAAATATACCTAATGAGCTAATTGAAACTAATGGAGTAGTTAGTTCAAAAATTGCAGAACTTATGGCATTAAATATTAAAAAAATTTATAAAACCGACTATTCTGTTGCTACAACAGGAAATGCAGGTCCAACAACAGGAGATTTAATATCTAAAGTTGGTGATGTTTATATTGCTATTGCTACTCCAGAGGGAGTTTTTGTAAAGTTTTTCAAAATGGGAAATCATAGGGAAAGAATTATTAAAAAAACAACAAATAAGGTTTTTGAAATACTACTGAAAGTTTTAAAAGCTAATAAGGATTATAATTTTGAATAAGTTTTGTAACTAAGCAAAAAAATGTAAATTTGCATGCTATTTAAAAGAATAACCTAAAATAATGTCAAAAGTTTGTAACATAAGTGGTAAGAGAGTAATGTTTGGAAATAATAGATCTAAAGCTATGAATAAAACCCGCCGAAGGTTTGATATTAATTTAGTAAAAAAACGTTTTTATATACCTGAAGAAGATAAGTGGATTACACTCAAAGTTAAAGCCTCTGTCTTAAAAACCATAAACAAAAAAGGTATTTATGCCGTTATAAAAGAAGCACGTGAAAACGGTCAACTTAAATAAATAAAAAATGGCAAAAAAAGGAAACAGAGTTCAAGTAATTTTAGAGTGTACAGAGCATAA
>CEOF01038101.1_pt1 | contig 20262 bp, 13 predicted proteins | sample 361311 | NCBI WGS metagenome assembly CEOF01 (sample SAMEA2619667, study PRJEB7988) | marine metagenome | biome: marine biome (ENVO:00000447); feature: surface water layer (ENVO:00002042); material: "saline water (ENVO:00002010), including plankton (ENVO:xxxxxxxx)" | depth 5 m
CCACTTTGGTTTGGGGAGGGAGATGTTCCAACCCCGAAGTATATCTGCGACGCCTCGGTCGAATCAATGCAGATGGGTGAAACGTTCTATACGCATCAAAATGGATTATCTGATTTGCGAAAAGAATTAATTAAATATACCAAACGTTCATTTGGAGTAGCGTTAGAAGAGGATAGGTTGACTGTGACCAACTCTGGAATGATGGCTATTTCATTAGCTATGCAGATGTTAGTTAACCCTGATGATGAGGTGGTTGTCATTGGCCCTGTTTGGCCCAATATCTATTCTACTGTGGAATTAAATAAAGGAATAGTAACTCACGCTTCAATTAAAATGAGTCAAGACGGTTGGTTCCTAGATCTGAACAAGGTTTTTAGGGCCGTAACAGATCGAACAAAAGCTATTTTTGTAAATACCCCTGGCAATCCTACGGGGTGGATAATGCCTGAAGAAGATCAAAAATCACTTGTTGAGTTTGCGCGCGAAAAGAATATCTGGCTGATATCGGATGAAGTTTATCATTCTTTAGTTTTCGATAGGCCGGTAGCAACCTCGATGCTGAATTTTGCAAGATCAGATGACAAAGTCATTGTAGTAAATAGTTTTTCTAAATCTTGGCTTATGACGGGCTGGCGGATGGGTTGGATGGCGCATCCTTCAGGGATAGCCGAGACTTTAGCAAAATTGGTCCAGATATCGACTTCTGGGGTTCCCGACTTTATTCAAAGGGCTGGAATTACCGCCCTCAAATCGGGTGACAGTACAATAGCGGAGCTTCGTGAGCGGTGCCAAATAGGAAGAGATATTGTTTTTGATCGACTGGAGCAATGGCCAAGAGTAAAAGCAAGAAGGCCTAATGGTGCTTTTTATGCCTTTTTCATGGTGGACGGGGTTAGTGATTCTTTGGATTTCTGTAAAAAATTGATTGATATTTGTAATGTAGGTCTGGCTCCCGGTAGTGCTTTTGGCCCTGGAGGAGAAGGGTTCTTGCGATTATGTTATGCTTCAACCCCAGAAAAACTGAATAGGGCCATGGATGCTTTAGCACTGGAGATCAATAAAAAATAATTACTATAATTTCTAACTAATTGATAAAGCAGTGTTTTTATGATATGACAACGATGTTGACTATAGATTATTTGAGGATTTGCAATGGCGTTAGGTCCGATTGGTCCAAATACTTCTTCAGAAACGCGTGCGGAACTTATAAGACGTATCACTCATCCTAATACCAATAAAGCCCCAAAGCCGCAGTCTAAGGAATTAGTCACCTCGGAAAAGACGGTTCAATTACAAAAAGCAGAAACCCAACCTGGGTTTCGGATTAAAACGGCATTAACTAATGATGAAATAGAGCTTCAAATAAGACGATTATCTGCTTTGATAGCCAATGATAATATAGATCAGAGAGCCCCAAGGGGATCATACATTAATATTTTGCTATGAGAGTGTCAGTTCTAAAATAATACAGTAAAAATACTTGTTAACTTTGTCTATTGATATTGCCTACCTATCGTCTTGAAGTCTATAAATAACTTATGTTTAAAAAAATTCTCATAGCTAACAGGGGAGAAATCGCCTGCCGTGTCATGCGGACAGCGCGTCGCTTGGGTATTGCTAGCGTGGCAATATATTCAGACGCAGATGCGGATGCCTTGCATGTTCGCGAGGCGGATGAAGCTATTTGCATAGGAGGTTCAACCTCTGCTGAGAGTTATCTCGTATTTGAAAAGGTGATTGATGCTGTGCGGCAATCTGGAGCCGAAGCCGTTCACCCGGGATACGGATTTCTCTCTGAAAATGCTGCATTCGCGGATGCACTTGAAGCCGAAGGTATTGTTTTTATTGGCCCCAGAAACAGAGCAATCGCAGCGATGGGTGATAAGATTGAATCAAAGAAACTAGCTGCAGAAGCTGGCGTCAATACTGTACCAGGTTACGTTGGTATCTTGGCAGACGATATTGAAGCCGTGAAAGTAGCTGGCGACATCGGGTATCCTGTGATGATTAAAGCCTCAGCCGGCGGCGGTGGTAAAGGAATGCGGGTGGCGTATAACGAAACAGAGGTCAAGGAAGGTTTTAAGTCAGCAGTAAATGAAGCTATTTCTAGTTTTGGTGACGACCGCGTTTTTATAGAAAAATTTGTTGAAGAACCGCGGCATATAGAAATTCAAATTATTGCAGATTCAAGAGGCAATACACTATATTTGGGTGAGAGGGAATGCTCTATACAACGTCGACATCAAAAAGTTGTCGAAGAGGCCCCAAGTCCATTTCTCGACCCTGAAACTCGGAAATTGATGGGTGAACAATCAGTTTTGCTTGCAAAAGCAGTTGATTATTGTTCTGCAGGAACGGTTGAATTTATTGTTGATAAGAACAAAGACTTTTATTTTTTGGAGATGAACACGCGCCTCCAGGTTGAACATCCTGTAACCGAGTGTATCACAGGATTAGACCTTGTTGAATTAATGATCAGAGTAGCCTCCGGAGAAGAGCTGCCGTTTAGGCAGGCTGATGTGACATTGAAAGGCTGGGCAATTGAAACACGTATCTACGCCGAAGATCCATATCGTGGTTTTTTGCCATCGACAGGGCGTTTGGTTAAGTATCAACAACCAGAAAAGCTTGAAGGTGTTCGAATAGATAGTGGTGTAGCTGAGGGATCAGAAATATCCATGTTTTATGATCCTATGATCGCGAAGCTGATCACAAATGCCGATAACAGAGAGCAAGCAATAGATCGCATGACCTTGGCTTTAAACTCTTTTCAAATAAATGGCGTCAATCACAATATAGATTTTCTGTCGGCTGTTATGACTAATCCCCGGTTTCAAAAAGGGAAATTTAATACAGGGTTTATAGCAGAGGAATTCCCTTCAGGATTCAGTGGCACGGAGCTTTCGGAGGAAATAAAGCACCGTATGTATTCGATCGCTGCGGTATTTGCTTACAATAGAGACCTAAGAAATAAAACGAATTCGGGTCAGATTAATTTAGCACGCCGTGCTGGTTTTAAGGAAACTACATCATTTTGCGTTAGCATCTTCAAGGAAAACCAAAGGATAAATTTGCGACTAGAACAAACTGATGATGCTTATATTGTATCTCATGAAAAAGGGACTTCCAGGGTGCGGGGTTCCTGTAATTTGGGCGCAAAGCGGTTCGAAGGCTTTGTAGATGATATAGGTATGACGGTTCAGGTTGAACAGTCCGGTAGCAGATGCCGCCTAAAATATAATGGTTGTGAACTCAACGTAACATTGGTTCCGTCTAGACTTTCAGACCTAGTGGAATTAATGCCAGTTAAACTAGCACCGGACATGTCTAAGTATCTGCTTTCTCCAATGCCCGGGCTGCTTATATCGATTGCGGTAGCCGAGGGGGAGCATGTAAAAGCTGGTCAGGAACTAGCCGTTGTTGAGGCCATGAAAATGGAAAATGTAATGAAGGCACAACAAGAAGGGATTGTTCTAAAAGTTCATGCGAGTGCTGGCGATACTCTTGCTGTAGATCAAGCAATAATAGAGTTTGAGTAGAAACGCATTATAGTAGCCATTTTAACTAGAAAAATTAGGGAAACTAGGACAAAACAGTCTAATAATTATACTTGATTAACACGACCATTGGTACTATGACATCCTACCAACGTTTCCTGATAGACACATTAGATATATAAAGGATATGCAGCCATGGCTGTTCCAAAAAGGAAAACCACACCATCAAAAAGAAATATGAGACGAGCACACGATGCGATCAAAGCGGATGCATATGTAGAGAACCCTGATACTGGTGAACTACATAGACCTCACCATATTGATCTCAAGACTGGGATGTATCGTGGCCGCCAAGTACTGAAGGTCAAAGATCAGTTTTAATTGAACCAACTTATAAATTAAGCCAAGGCTCCCGAGTGGGGGCCTTTGTTGTTTTAATGGTAGTATTATTTGTTAAGCTGAATAAAAATAATGTCTATCACAACAGGAATGAAAAACAGTGGATGAGAGAACAATTCAAATAATTAAAATAAATAATGATTTTGAGCTATTATGAATTATACCAGTTGGGCTTAGACTTAAGCTTACATTAGGGGATTTTGAGAGGTTTTAAGATAATGTCGGCCCATCGGTTTGAGGATGAACGATTTTTAAGGGGAAAAGGACGCTATGTTGCAGATATTAACCGGGAAAATCAACTATATGCTAAAATAGTTAGATCGATACATGGTCATGCTAAAATCATAAATATCGATATTTCAGATGCACTAACTGTCGATGGTGTCTGCGGTATTTATGTAGAAGATGACCTTGCAAAAGATGGCGTTGGTCCATTGCCTTGCACAACTAAATTTGTTGCCGAACAGCCACTTGTTGTTGCAGAACGATATGCTTTAGCGAGAGATAAAGTCCGTTACGTGGGAGACCCTGTGGCACTAGTCCTCGCTGAGACAGAAATGGCTGCTCAAGAGGCTGCTGAATTGGTCCTGGTAGACTATGAGGCATTACCAGTATTAGTTAGTCCTTTGAATTCAATGCAAGATGGCAGCCCTTTAATTTGGTCCAATGCCCCAAAAAATATAGCGTATCGTTTCAAAAAAGGGGAGAAAGAATCGACCGCAGCTGCTTTTGATGGCGCTGCACATGTTGTCGAACTTGATATCGAGAATAACCGCGTAATGGCTCTTCCAATCGAACCAAGGGCTGGCATAGGAGAATACGATCCGAAAAATGATGTTATGCGTCTTATCTGCACAGCTCAGGGCGTTCACGCAATACGTGAACAACTAGCTCAATCAGTATTTTCAATGGATGAAAAGAAGATTCAAATATCTGCTCCGGATGTAGGTGGAGGATTTGGTCTAAAAAACTTTCTTTTTCCGGAATGGGTTTTATTACTCTGGGCCTCTAAAAAGCAGAGGAGAGCGGTGAAATGGGTAGCAGACCGCGCAGAGGATCATGCAGCCTCCCTTCATGGCAGAGACATACGAACGGTTGCTAAACTTGCCTTGGATCAGGAAGGTCGTTTTTTAGCTCTACAAGCTAACTTAACCGCTAATATGGGAGCATATTTATCGGCGGGCGGGCCTAATGCCTCAACGAATTCAGCTCCAACGGCAATGGGGGGTATATATAAAATTCCATCCATTTATATGGAATCAGTCGGGGTTTTTACAAATACTACACCAATTGATGCCTACAGAGGTGCGGGTAAGCCGGAAGCAAATTTTATAATCGAAAGGCTTATAGACACGGCGGCTTTGCGCTGTAAGTTTGATCCTGTAGAACTCAGATTGTTAAATGCGATTGATAAATTTCCACATGAAACTGCTTTTGGTATGCGAATAGATACAGGCGCATTTAAGGAAAATATATTAAAAGCAAGTGAATATATTCAAAGAAATAGCTTTATAGAGCGAAAAAATTCCGCCCAGAAAAAAGGTTTGCTTCGTGGCCTTGGCGTGGGTTGTTTTTTAGAGACAGCAAGAGGGGCTCCGCAGGAGGGCGTGAGCATCAGATTCACAGAATTGGGTAAAATCGAGATTCGTGTGGGTACAGAATCAAATGGTCAGGGGCATGAAACTACCTTTAAACAAATAGCATCAACGCGTTTAGGAGTGCCAATTGAAGTTCTCGAGTATATTCAGGCTGACACAGAGCAGGTAACCATTGGTTTCGGTCATGGCGGAGCAAGGTCAATGCATATGGGAGCTGGAACAATGGCCTTGGCTATTGATTCGGCTATCGAGAAAGCTGGTCGAGTTGCAGCGACATTACTTCAAACAGATATAGAAGAATTATCTTTTGATAAGGGAGCTTTTTTGACCAGAAAAGATCAGAGGTCAGTCTCAATTATCGAAGTAGCGAGTGCTGCGCGTAACTCAGATGTAATGCCGAGTTTGGGAGAAAATGGTATTGATACATTCTATAAAAGGGAAGAGGCGCCATTCACATTTCCGAATGGATGTCATGCCGCAGAAGTGGAAATTGACCCGGATACAGGTTCTCTTACACTAGTCAATTATGTTATGGTTGACGATTATGGTTCACTCGTTAATCCAGCTTTAACTGAAGGGCAGCTTCATGGTGGAGTTGTTCAGGGTATTGGTCAAGCACTGGAAGAATTTGTAGCGTTTGATCCAGAAACAGGGCAATTATTATCGGGGTCGTTGATGGACTATACTGCGCCCAGAGCGGCATCCTTTCCTTTTTTTAAGGCGCATTTCCAAGGTGTTCCAACCGAGGCTAATTTACTTGGTGTAAAGGGAGTAGGTCAGGCTGGATGCATAGTCGCCCCGCAGGTAATAACCCATGCAGTGTTAAATGCATTGCAAGAGTACAATATCGACCATATTCAAATGCCAATAACCAGCCAGTCTTTATGGCGGTCGATCCAGGCAGCTTCGTAAAATGGCTCGTGATGGAATAATGAGCTCACCTATAACATCAGAAATGGGGCCAGGGGGCGATTTAAATGCCTGGCCCCTGATGATTAATCAAGTTCAAGGCCGTCCATTCCAGAATTCTTCCTAACGTTTGAAATCATCTCTCTAATTAAAGGCCCGATGGCTTCTGCGTCTTCTATTTGATCTATTTCTGCTCCCCGACGCCAACCTTCACAGACCGCAACTCTTCCATTGCCAGCCTGGATCACGCGGCCGGTAATATCTTTTGCTTCGGCGCTTGATAGGTATACAATAGTTGGCGAAACCCAGCGTGGGTCGCGTCTTTCGATATCTTCTTCGGTGTACTCCCGTAAGTTATCGGTCATACGGGTGTAGGCTGTTGGAGAGATAGAGTTCACCGTGACGCCAATGCGGCCAAGTTCTCTTGCAGCGATGATCGTAAATGCCGCTATACCTGCTTTTGCTGCGCCGTAATTTGTTTGCCCGACATTTCCATAAAGACCCGATGTAGAGCTTGTATTAATAATCCTCGCATTAACTTTTTCACCAGTATCTTTTGATGTCTGGCGCCAGTAAGCCGCGGCATGTCTAGACGGGGCAAAGGTGCCTTTAAGGTGTACTTGAATGACGGAGTCCCATTCGTCTTCAGTCATATTTACAAGCATTCGATCTCGCAAAATACCAGCGTTGTTGATAACAACATCTAATGTTCCAAATGTGTCTACTGCCTGATCAATCATATTTTTAGCGCCATTCCAGGAACTAACGTCATCGCCATTCACGACGGCTTCACCTCCCATAGCTTTGATCTCTTCAACCACTTGTTGAGCAGGTGATTTGTCGGTCCCTGTTCCATCGACCGCACCGCCTAAATCATTTACAACCACGCGAGCCCCATGGCGAGCTAAGCCGAGCGCGTGTTCTCTTCCAACTCCTCTTGCGGCTCCAGTTACGATAGCAACTCTTCCTTCACACAATCGGGCCATTAAATTTACTCCTTAATCAAATTAATAATAATTACAAATTATAACTGACATATTATTCTTAAAAATTAAACTATATACCAATGAATACTTAGCTAATGATCAAGTGACTTGATTTAAGTGTTATTTCTAGTTAGGACCTGAAACGTTTGATGACTAGTAATACACAATTATAATTAATTCTAATGCCAAGTCTTGGAGCCATTTATGACAAATGAAATCTTGGAGTGGTCAGCTGGTAAAATAGCATCCCAGATTAATACTGGTGCTGTGACGGCGACAGAGGTGGTCCAGACGTTTATTAATCAAATAGAAGCGGTTAATCCGGTCATTAATGCTGTTTGTACACTTAATGAAAATGCTCTTGAGGAAGCAAAGATAGTCGATGCTCGGCGGAAAGCCGGTGACCCTACTCGAGATTTGGAGGGAGTTCCTTTTTTGGTAAAGGATATCCTTCAAACAAAAGGCATTAGAACAACCTTTGGCTCTTTGTTGTTGGAGCATGATGTTCCAAATGAAGATACAATATCTGTTGAGAGACTTAAAAATGCAGGGGGCATTTTATTAGGGAAAACGAATACTCCTGAGTTTGCTCATGATATAAACACCACTAACAAAATTTTTGGAACAACACGAAACCCGTGGGATGTAAATGTTACGGCTGGTGGATCTAGTGGGGGATCTGGAGCGGCTGTAGCCGCTGCGATGGCGCCCTTGGCCCTCGGTACAGATTTGGGAGGTTCAATCCGTATCCCCTGTTCCTTCAATAATCTGACTGGTTTGCGTCCATCGCCTGGCCGTATTCCATTTTACCCAACTGACTACGGTTGGGACACGCTTGTTGAGCATATACAGGGACCTATGGTCAGATGTATTTCAGACGTGGGGTTGGCAATGAAAGTTTTGTCAGGGCCAGATGATAGGGATCCATCTAGCATTCCCTGCGACGGTATGGATTTCCACAAAGCAGCATTAGGACAAAGGAAGTTGAACGGTCGGCGAGTAGCTTATGTTGGAAATATAGGCGGGGTCATCCCCTTGGACCAAGAGGTCGAAAAACTGGTTAAAGAGGGTGCGTACGCGTTTGAACAACTTGGCTGTGATGTTGCAGAGGCTTGTTTTGATGCTTCCGATATTCAAGATATAATTATGGGGACACGTGGTTTTGGAATGGTTGCGCGATATGCGGATCGATATGATAAACATAAAGATCTCATGACCTCTCAATTGATTAATCAGGTTAGTGCGGCGTTGGATCTTTCCGTGCGAGATGTTGTTCGTTCTGAGCGATTAAGGACACAATACTGGCACAAAGTCAGACGATTTATGGAAAACTTCGATTATATTGTGGCTCCAGTTGTCGGCGCTCCGCCATTTAGATTGGACGAACCTTTACCTAAACAAGTTGGCGGTGTTGCGGTTGATCGTTTTCAAGATGTGTTTTTGTCTACTTATGTGTTTAGCGTAACTGGGCTTCCTATGATTTCTGTGCCGTGTGGTCTAACAAAAGACGGTAGACCGGTAGGTATGCAAATCATTGCTCGCAGATATAGGGAGGATCAAGCGATTGAGGCAGCTAGCGCATATGAACGTCTGGCACCCAATTTATTTGTCAGACCTAAAATGGATTTGACAGTGCTGAAGCCTGTGAGCGAAGCTCTAACTACCCCAGGAGTAACAATCAAAAAATAAGACACCAAGCGGGGAAGTATCATTTATCTCGTGCCAAAAATAGATACTCCATCGATTTCCTAAATGCTATAGCATCGTCTGTTACATTAAATTTAACGTCGTCCCAGCCGATGGCGTTTCCAGCTTTGATTGATTTGTTAAGTGCAATGCCTTGGGCCAAACCTATGGGCAAGTATCGTTTGGTGATAGAAACGTCTGCAGGCAGTAATTTCCCCCATACGGTTGCGCCTCCTTCACCATCCAGAATTTCTCCTACTTTAAGATCCCGTTTTGCTATCGCTACGACATCGCCACAAAAATCTTTAGTGGATCCAGTTGGAACTCCTCTGAGTGTTGCTGAAAATATTGAAATATTTAATTCTAAACCGATCAAATGAAATGGCTTAAACATCGCAGAATATTTGCCACTGGAGTCTGTATTCATACCGTATTCTTTAAAGCATTTTGATGCATAATCATTCTGAGCTTCTAAAACTACATAAACCCCCCATCTAAGGTCATTAGTGACCGGACGACCATCGCGCTCAATTGATGATACAACTTCCACCTGTCCATTGATTTCCAGTTGGCCACCAGCACTTATTGGTCGAAGGACATGAGCCAAGTCATTCATGCCGCATGGGGGGAATTGTAATCCATTACTTGGTGGGGCTAAATTGCACGCGTTGGCTATTGCCGCCATTTCGAGAGCTGACTTTGTGCCATCAAGAAAAGAATTGAACATCTGACTATTCATGCCGGCTTGGGCAGCTTCTTCAACAGAGATCCCATAGTGGTTCCAGACCGTTTCTGGCGTCGATAGGTGATATTGGGGTAGATACTTTGTACCTTTTCCAGCAGCGGTTACATGAAAGCCGCATGATCTTGCCCAATCGACTAATTCGCACGTTAAAGCGGGTTGATCTCCGTAAGCCATAGAATATACAACACCAGCGGAAGCGGCCTCTTTTGCTAACAATGGGCCCGCCAATACATCAGCTTCAACGTTAACCATAATGATATGTTTACCGTTTTTAATGGCCTCTCTAGCATGCTTTACACCCGCAGCTGGGTGTCCCGTCGCCTCTACTATCACATCGGAATCATCCTGCTGGATAGCCCTCAATGCGTCGTCGGTGAAGTGAACAGAGTCTATTTGGACATCGCTCCATCCAACAGCTTTACAGGTTAACTTAGCACGACTGGGGTCGAGATCAACTATTCGCGCAACCTCTAATCCGGGGGTTGTCACCGATTGGCTTAAAAACATAGAGCCAAATTTCCCTGCCCCAATTAGACAAACTCTTATTTGGTTCCCGTCTTTTTCTTTTTCCTGTAATTCCGAATAAAGGTACATCCTCGATTTTATTTATTCTGCAGCTGCGTTCGAGTTATGTGCATGTGCATTGGTAAGGCAATTATCGGCTAGAGGTTTTATTGGACTAAAGTCGCGATGGGCTATCCATTCTTCACGTTTATATTGTGTAATATGATTATCAACATGACAAAGGGATAGATAAACGATTGTGCGCGGCAATGGGCTTATGTTTGGTGGACTGGCATGCACTAAAAGGGACGAGAACATTATTACACTACCAGCAGGTCCCGTTGGTGCAATACATCCACCCTGTTTTGATAATTTGGTTACTGTTTCTCTATCTAGTGTCCACAACGGATAGCTTGTTGTTTTAACATCATGGCCTGCTTCAATCACGCCGTGCTTATGGCTTCTGGGTAGGAATAACAATGGCCCGTTAGCAGCGGTTACGTCATCTAGAAACAAAGCGATGTTCATCGCTCGGGGTTCGGGCATCCCGTCATCTCTATGCCATACCCCAAAATCCTGGTGCCATTGCCACACGTCTCCATCAAAAGCCGCTTTTGCATTAATTTTATATTGATGCATATAAACGTTACCTTTTAGGATTTGTTTCACCGGATTTACGAGCCTTGGGTGGGCGGCAAGCCTACTATGAGCCTCGTTGTATGTATGTGCGGCAAAAGCTGTTCGTGCAATCCCAGAACTTTCTCTCCAGACTTCTTTTCTTTTAGAAGCGTAAATTTCAGTCGCAGCGTCATTGAGGACAGCGATCTCCTCCTTTGAGAAACAGGAGGGTAGAAATACATAGCCTTCTGTATCAAATTGTTGGATTTGTTCCTCTGTTAATTTCACGCGAGCCTCCTCTTTATTTTCAAGACGACATCTTATTGATTGAGGTAAAACATTAAATCGTACCACGCATGTTAATATATTTTCTCAACAATAGTAAATGAACACCCTCTGTAACAAAAATATATTAATACTATTGTTTTCGGAAACACATAAATCTGTGGGTGATGTTTTTTGAAAGTGATCATTATTTAGTTATTATTAGGGCATCTGCAATTTTCACACCGTGAGGAAGAACAATCAGTGGATTTAAGTCCACGGAGCTGAGGTTTTCTGCATTTTCTACTGCAAAAAAAGATAATTGAGAAAGCGTTTCCGCGAGTGCCTTAACATCGACTGGATTGGCACCCCGAACACCGTTTAAGATGGCTCTGCCACGAATCTCGTCAATCATGCTAGATGCTTCCTTTACGTCAAACGGAGCGATACGGAAACTTACATCCTCCAAAACTTCGACGAAGACACCGCCAAGTCCAAACATTATGGTGGGGCCAAACACGGGATCGTTTACAATACCGAGAACTGTTTCAACACCGTTACTTACCATTTCTGAGACTATGATACCCTCGATATTGTCTTTATTTGAATTTGTCTTCCCTATGTCGTGCAGCTTATTAAAGCCTTCTTTGATCTCTGATTCATTATCAAGATTCAGTATTACCCCTCCTATGTCTGTTTTATGCTGCAGATCGGGTGAACTGATTTTAAGAACTACGGGTTTTTTTATTTTTCTCCAAAAACGAATAGCCTCATCTGATGTTTGTGCCAGCGTTTCTGAGGTGATTGGCATCCCAGCAGCGTAGAATATCTTTTTCGCCGCATACTCGGATATTCTCTGCCCTCTAGTAATCACCGGTTTTTTGTCATTTAAGGTGGGAGAAACCACTTCCTCTTTTTTAAATACTTCATCAAAATAGCGCAAAGCGGCCATTGCCCTTACCGCTAGTGAGTGATCTTCAAAGCAAGGATAGCCTAGCGCCTCGTAGGACGCGCGGGCCTCAGGAGGCCCAATGAGGCTGAGAATCATTAATTCATCTGGGTACTGTTTTCTCAGGGCGGTAAATATTTCAAGGCTAATATCTTTTGTGAATTGGGAGATGGGTAAACTAGCAAGATACAAGATTTGACTGTCATAATCTGCCTCATCTATGACATGACGCATACTTTCTTCCAATAGTCTACGCTCGTTTAGTACTTGGCCTGTAAAATCAATAGGATTATTCACCCCAGCGAAGGGGATTAAATTAAGTATTTTATCTTGCGTATTTTTTGGCAGGGGCGTTACATCGAAACCGTATTTTGTGGCTGCATCCGCTAGTTGTACACCTATACCACCTGATATTGTCTGGAGACCAATCTTCGGACCGGAAGGATAGCGTCCAAACTGACAGACGTAGGCAATATCGGCCATTTCTTCTGTTGTTTCTGCTCGATAGACGCCGAATTGTTTAAATACCCCGTCGTAAATCGCGTCCTCGCCCGCTAATGAGGCTGTGTGTGATGCAGCGGCCCGAGCACCGGCTTCGGTTGAACCAACTTTCATGAAAATGACAGGTTTTTTAGCTTTGCGTGCAGCATCTAAGGCCCTACATAAACGATTGCCGTCTTTAATTCCTTCTGCGTAGGCTATGATAACTTTAATATCCGGCTCTTTTGCATAAAATTCAATAACTTCGGCAACGTCTACATCAACCTCATTCCCAGTAGTAACCCAATAGTTTGTTCCTACCCCTCTATTTTGCGTGATAGTGAAAAGGTGACCGCCGTATGCGCCGCTTTGTGTAACAATACCAATTGGTCCAGTTGGGATCTTTTTGCTGGCTAATGTATTAGCAAATGTCCCAAACCAACCTTGATTAAGATTAAATACACCGAGGCAATTTGGTCCTACTATTCTCATTCCACTATTTAACGAAATTGTTTTTAACTCTGATTGCGCATGAACCCCAGCGGCCCCAATCTCTGCAAATCCTGACGTAAACATCACAACGCTTTTTACACCGGCTGCTGCACATTCTTTAACGACATCAAGCGCTATTTTTTCAGGAACTGATATAACAACGCTATCGACGGCCTCAGGAACTGATGAAATATTTGGATAAGATTTTAATCCCTGTATTGTTTCTCGATTAGGGTTTACTGGATATAAACGTCCCTTGAAGCCACCCTCTAACATTGAAAATATCGGGCGGCCGCCAATTCTTGCAGGATTATCGGATGCGCCTATCACAGCAACTGATTCAGGTCTAAGAAGCGCATCTAGTGAGTGTTGCATCGTGTGTTACTCCATCAGAATTTTTAATTTAAAGTTATTTTTAGCTAGGATCGTGAAGGATAGAATTATTTCGCAAATTCTTGATTTCTAATTTAGTAAATCCCCACTTTTCTAGAATTTCATCATTATTCTCACCTGGTTTGACAGCCGGGTGCTGAATTTGACCGGGAGTTCTGCTAAAGCGCGGTGCAGGTGACGGTTGAACATTTCCGTTGGTCTTAATGAATACAGAGCGAGCTTTGTTGTGAGGATGATCCATTAACTCATCTAGATTGAGAACAGGCGCAAAACAAATATCAAGCTCGCCCATGATAGATGTCCATTCGGATCGGGTTTTCTTCTTGAATTTCTCTGATAATAGGAGTTTTTGCTCAGGCCAGCTGTCATGATCCCATTGCCTATCCCATATAGGTTCTTTTAATTTTAATGTTTCCCGCAGCAAATTATAAAATTGTGGCTCTAGAGATCCTATACAAATCCATTCATCATCCGCGCATTGATATGTTCCATAAAAGGCTGCACCTCCATCTAGCCAGTTTTCACCCCGAGGATGACCCCAGGTACCAGAGTTCTTTGCCATAAGAATGCCGGCCATCAACAAGGCGGATCCCTCTAGCATCGATGCGTCGATGACTTGCCCTTTGCCCGACGTCCTAGATTCTAGTATTCCGCAAACGATACCAAAAGCGAGCATCATGCCGCCCCCGCCAAAGTCACCTATTAAGTTTAGAGGAGGGACTGGGCCCCGTTCCTTATCTCCTATAGCTCCCAGAGCACCAGCTAAGGCTATATAATTAATATCATGTCCAGCGACCTTTGAGAGTGGACCATCTTGTCCCCAACCGGTCATTCGGCCAAATACCAATTTTTCATTGTCCTTGAGACAAAGTTCGGGGGCCAGTCCAAGTCTTTCCATAACACCTGGCCTAAAGCCCTCAACTACAGCATCTGCTTTTTGAATGAGCCGTCGGGTTGTGGCTACTCCCTCTGATGTTTTTAAATCTAAGGCGATTGACTTTCGTCCACGATTCAATATGGCGGCCTCGTTGGTTCCTCCTACTTTGTTGCCCCCTGGACGGTCAATTCGAATTATTTCTGCTCCCATATCTGACAAAATCATACAGCAATGCGGTGCGGGGCCAATGCCAACCATTTCGACTATCTTTATTCCTTTAAGAGGCCCCATTTGAAATTCCTTGTTAGACAACAGTTTTCGATGCTAGCAATGATTACGTATAATTGCACTCTGTCAAAGGTGTTTCTCTTAAGATCGTTTTTATCAGGACTGTGGTGATGAATAATATGAATAATAAATCTAGCCATCCTGGAGTTTTTGCGCAAAAAACCCCAAACAAGCCAGCTATAATTATGGGAGGATCTGGGCAACAAATAAGCTTTGGCGAGTTCGAGGAAATTTCCTGTCAAATAGCACATATGATGTGTCAAAATGGTTTAAGTAAAGGCGACCGTGTTGCTGTTTTATTGGAAAATCACCCTCTGTATATGCCGATAGCTTGGGGGGTATTTAGAGCTGGATTACGGTTTGTTGCCGTTGCCACGCATCTAACTCAAAAAGAGATAGATTATATCTTAAATGACTCTGGTGCGGCTTTGTTCATCACCTCAAAGGCTATGGAAAAAACTGTCTTGTCCCTAAAGATGAAAAATATTTCATCTGAAAATAGATTTGTAACTGATGGAGAAATACGAGGATTTAACAATCTACAGGAGAGACTATCAAAACAGGAAAAAACAGAAACCATTGACCAGGTTGAGGGTATTGAGATGCTATATTCGTCAGGCACGACTGGGATGCCAAAGGGTATTCTAAAGCCTATGCCCACGGGAACCTTCGGTGTCCCTTCAGACGGCTACAAGTTAACTGCTAAAATATATGGCTTTGATGAGAAAACAATATATTTATCGACGGCCCCACAATACCATGCCGCACCATTATTATTTTCATTACGAACGTTACGGTTTGGGGCAACGGTCGTCATAATGGAAAAGTTTGATGCAGAAACCTCCCTTAGACTGATACAAAAATATAAGATAACTCATAGTCAGTGGGTTCCAACTATGTTTATTCGTTTACTGCAGTTACCAGAACACACACGGCTTAAGTACGATCTTTCAAGCCTCAATTGCGTCATTCACGCGGCAGCACCTTGTCCAGTTGAGATTAAACAGCAAATGCTGGATTGGTGGGGACCGATCATCTGGGAGTATTATGGTGGTTCTGAAGGTAACGGGCTCACAGTCATTGATAGTGAGGAATGGTTGCTTCAAAAGGGTTCTGTCGGCAAGGCTAAGATTGGGCGTATAAGGATTTGTGGGGATGACGGGGAGGAGCTTGCGGTAGGAGAAACGGGACTTATTTATTTCTCCGAGGGACCAATATTTGAATATAATAACGATAGAATTAAGACTGCAGAATCACGTAACCAATACGATTGGAGCACTATGGGTGATATAGGTCATATAAATGAGGGTGGCTATCTTTTCATTACCGACCGAAAAGCCAATATGATTATCTCTGGTGGTGTTAACATATACCCTCAGGAATCCGAAAATAGATTGTTGTCTCACCCTGAAATTAGAGATGTAGCTGTGATAGGGGTGCCTAATGCTGACTTTGGTGAGGAAGTTAAGGGAATTGTACAATTAATTAATCCAGAAAAAGCGGGAGAGGATCTGGCGCAAGAGTTAATTGAATTTTGCTGGGAAACAGTAAGTAAAATCAAAAGCCCGCGCTCGATTGATTTTGTGACGGATTTACCCCGTCGGGAAAACGGTAAGCTGTACAAAAAACTTTTAAAACAGCAATATTGGAAATAGATCAATAGTTGGCTTAAATTTTACTGCCAGATGTATTTTTTTGATAGATCTCAGGATTCTACAGTAGCAGCCTCTATTTCATAATAATTATCTAGATCTATTATATCTTCGATCTCTTGTCGCACATCGACCATCTGCTGTGCGGTTATCGTTTTATAATCTCCTGTTTGTCTCAGTTCCCTCAACATGTCTCGCTGCGCGACAAAAGCGGCGGCGATAACAACTTGGGCATCGATGCACATTGCATAACCTAGTTCTTGAAGTTCTTGGCGGGAGAATAACGGCCTGCCATCCCTATTTCCTCTGCTCTGGACATATACTAGTGGAATATTACACACTTTTGGTGCTTCCTTTGTCTCTTGCGCGGTTCTTGGGAAAATTAATCCTAAATCGGCTCCTGCTTCAGCAGCAGAGTTAATTCTGTGACTAGCCTCTTTTAGTCCCATTTCTCGGCAGGTATCCGACCGTGCAATGATAAGAAAATTTGGGTCAGTCTCGTCACGAGCTCTGCAAGAGTACTCGATTTTAGTTACAAAATCAGCGGTGGAGATCGCATGGACTTGGTATTTATGGTAATGTGCTCTTTTAGGAAAAAATTGATCCTCTATGTGAATGCCTGCAATCCCGGCGCGGATAAACTCCCTAACTGTTCGCATTGAATGAAGCGGTTCACCAAAACCAGCACCGGCATCGGCTAATACAGGTATGGATACAGAATTAGCAACTTCAGAGGCAATGTTGACCTGCTCGGTGAGTGTTAATAAGGGTTCGCTAATAGCTTTTGACGCACCAGAGACATATCCTCCTACATAAGTGGCTTCAAACCCAGCTTGCTCAACTTGTCGGGCACTAAGTGGATCGTAAACTGATGGCAGATGAAGAAAAGTTCCGGAGTTTATCAGATTACGTAACGTTTCGGTGTTTTTCATTATTACCTCTGCTTTCCCGACAAACGACATTTGATATGTTTTTGACAGATGTCCAAACCAACAATAGATACTATAGAATTATGGTTTCATTATATTAACTTTTGATCTTGTATAATACTGCATTATATAAGAGGAATATTTAACTTAACTAAAGTCGGTATCACCGTTAGAGAGTAGCGCCAATGCGCATAAATTTTAATACAGATCCAGAAAATTATAAACACTGGAAGATTAATGTCGTTGGAAAACGAGCCAATTTGATAATGGACGTTTCGGAATCTGGAGGTCTGTTTGCGGGATATGAATTGAAGCTAAATTCATATGATCTCGGGGTGGATATCGAGTTGCATGATGCCCTTCAACGATTACGCTTTGAACACCCAGAAGTTCAGGTAGTCGTTTTGAGTTCAGGCAAACCAAAAGTTTTTTGTGCTGGGGCTAATATCAAAATGCTGGGTGGGGCAAGCCACGGGCACAAAGTAAATTTCTGTAAATTTACAAATGAAACAAGAAATTCAATGGAAGATGCTAATGATAACTCTGGACAGCGCTATATTGCTGCAGTTGGAGGTGCATGCGCGGGCGGGGGGTATGAATTGGCGCTGGCAACAGGTCATATTATTTTAATAGATGATGGTTCATCTGGTGTGTCGTTGCCTGAAGTTGCCCTGCTTGCTGTGCTGCCCGGCACTGGGGGTATTACGAGGGTAACCGATAAGCGTAAAGTTCGCAGGGATAGGGCAGATATTTTCTGTGCGACTGAGGAGGGGGTGCGGGGCAATCGAGCTTTAGAATGGAATTTAGTGGATGAATTAGCTTCCCCATCGTCGTTTGAAGAAACACTATCATCACGTGTGGAATTAATGGCATCTGCGTCAGATCGACCGGTAGATGAGGTAGGCGTGACTTTGAATCCTATTAAGTTAGAAATAAAAGAGGATCGATTATCATATTCGAGCTTAGAAGTTGAGATTAAGCGGGCTGAGTCCGTCGCAGAACTTTTGATCAAGGGTCCAACGGGAAAAACACCTGCAAATATAGAGGAAGTAATAACGATGGGGGATGAGTTTTGGCCCCTTAGGTTGGCCAGGGAGTTAGACGACGCAGTTCTTCAACTTCGTTTTAATGAAGAAGAGATCGCTGTGATGGCTTTCAACTCCATCGGTTCTGATGCGGCGGTGAAAGAACATTGCGATTTTTTGGAGACTCATAAGTCCCACTGGCTCATCAGGGAACTAATTTTGTTTTGGACGCGTGTTCTAAAAAGGGTAGATCTCACCTCAAAAACTATTATTACAAAGATAGAACCGGGAAGCTGTTTTGTTGGTTTCTTAGCGGAATTGGTGTTTGCAGCGGATCGCTCTTTCATGGCTGATGGTGTTTTCGATGGAAATAATTATGGTGAAGCTTCACTGCTGCTAACTGCAGCGAATTTTGGCCGTCATCCTATGTCGAACCAGATATCCCGTCTAGCTACTCGGTTCCTCGCTGACACATCATGGGAAAAAACATTAAGACCAAATATAGGTATAAATCTAAAGGCCGAGGCTGCAGATGATTTAGGTTTGATTACAGCTATATATGATGAAATTGATTGGGAAGAGGAAATTCGTTTGTTTGTTGAGGAGCGCGTTAGTTTCTCTCCGGATGCATTAACTGGTTTAGAGGCTAATACTCGATTTGCTGGTCCAGAAACTATGGAAACAAAGATTTTTGGTCGATTGACGGCGTGGCAGAATTGGATATTCCAAAGAGCTAATGCTGTGGGTGAAGCTGGCGCTTTGAGCCGGTATGGTTCTGGGAAAAAAGTAAATTTCGATCGAAAGAGAATATAATTAACCGAACGTCAAGCGGTTAACATTGGTGATAAATTGGAGAGATAAGATGCCAGATACTATGGCTGTTGATTATACCACATCAATCCCGAATAACGTTGGCCTATCTGAAGACCGTCGCGTCCTTAAAGCATTGGAGAAATGGCATCCAGGTTACCTCGACTGGTGGAAAGAGATGGGACCGGAAGGTTTTCAAGAATCATTGGTTTATCTTCGAACCGCCGTCGGTGTCGAAACTGGAGGGTGGGCCAAATTTGATTATGTAAAAATGCCTGAATATCGTTGGGGCATATTACTGGCGCCGCAAGATAGGGAAAGATTAATTGGTTTCGGACAACATAAAGGGATGCCCGCCTGGCAGGAGGTTCCAGGAGAGTATAGGGCCATGCTTCGAAGACTGTGTGTTATTCAGGGAGATACAGAACCAGCTTCAGTAGAACAACAGAGACATTTGGGTGCGACAGCCCCCTCGCTATACGATATGCGAAATCTATTTCAAGTTAATGTCGAGGAGGCTCGCCATCTTTGGGCAATGGTATATTTGCTTCAAAAGTATTTTGGGAAAGATGGAAGGGAAGAAGCAGATGGTTTGCTGAGACGACGCTCTGGTGACGTCGATCAACCGAGGATGTTAGGCGCTTTTAATGAGGTGACCCCTGATTGGTTAAGCTTTTTCATGTTTACCTATTTCACAGATAGAGATGGTAAAATGCAGCTGGAAAGTCTAGCGCAATCAGGGTTCGATCCACTGGCTAGGACGACGCGGTTTATGTTAACGGAAGAGGCGCATCATATGTTCGTTGGCGACTCTGGCATAAATAGAGTTATTAAACGTACATGCGAAGCAATGATAGCGGCTGGCATACATGATCCATACGACATCAATGCAGTTAGATCGCTTGGTGTAATTGATCTTCCAACATTACAAAAGAAAGCTAACTTACATTATTCACTTTCCTTGGACTTATTCGGCTCTGAAATTTCAACAAATGCTGCAAATGCCTATACGAATGGCCTTAAGGGGCGATACCGTGAAGATAAGATCGATGATGATCATCAGCTATTAAATGATACATACCCAGTTTTGAGACTCATTAATGGACAAGTTGAGACAACCTTGGAGCCTGCACTGACTGCACTCAATATGCGTTTGCGAGA
>CEOF01105312.1_pt1 | contig 19966 bp, 13 predicted proteins | sample 361311 | NCBI WGS metagenome assembly CEOF01 (sample SAMEA2619667, study PRJEB7988) | marine metagenome | biome: marine biome (ENVO:00000447); feature: surface water layer (ENVO:00002042); material: "saline water (ENVO:00002010), including plankton (ENVO:xxxxxxxx)" | depth 5 m
CACAATCAATTTATAAAATTACTAAATGAACAAAAAGATACCTTAGATGAATTAGACTTGGTTAAGAAAAACAGTAATTCAACATTTGGAGATTATGAAAACTTTGATGACTTAGCGCATAAGCTATTACTTGAGTTAAATTCTATTCATAATGAAAAAAGAATCTTACGTAGAGAAATAGGAAGGCTAGAAGCATGGTTAAGAATTTGTGATCGTAAGAAGAGAGATAAAAAGAAGTCTAAAAATAAGAAACATGGAAACAGGAAAAAATCCTTTTCTAGGGATTCAGTGAACATTGAGGAGGTAAAGTCTAGAGCATCTTCTGGCGAGAATTTATCACTTTCAGATCTAGGAGCACTACTCAATAGTGGAGGACTTTCCTCTATACAAAATGGTAAAAAAGAAAAGCATCAACCAAAGAAGAAGAAAAAAATGAGTAGTAATATTTCTCCATCACGTGGTAAGCGTGGCCGGTCAAAGAAGAACTATTGAGGTGGATAAATGTCTGACATCCAATGGGTGTATGGTCTAAAACCCGAGTCTATTACCATTGAATGGAGAAATAGAATTAGAGAATTATTCTTATCGGAAACAAATGAAATCTACAAAGATTCTTCCCTTTTAGCCCTTAAAATCCCAGAGTGGGATGGAAATTTAATGCTTATTGATAGAGATAGTTACCCCGATGCTTCATCTCTTAAAGGTATTTTATGGAGTAAACCATTCATGAGTAACTCTACTAGAATTGTCGCATTTGTGATTGACAAAGAGTTTCAGTCGAAGGGACATGGTGGAAGAGCATGGTCCTTTATGCAAAAGAAGATGCAAGAAGTTGGAATTAAATTTGTCCAATTAGAAGTTAAATGTTCAAACACTAAGGCTCAAGAATTCTATATAGCAAGGGGCATGGAGATAATATCAAGAATTGATATGTACTATAAAGACGAACATGGATACATGATGCGTGGGGAAGTATAGATAGTAATCTTTGAATCTCAAAGGTTATTTTCTGCCAAGTGCACCATGGTATATGGAAGATTTCATCGTCTCCGACTTGCTACGGATAAATGGAGTCATCAATGCTGCTCTATTAGATGATGAGGGATTTGTTTTAGCGATTGCTAACAGCGAGATTGAGGTAACTAAAGATATAGAAAAAATAGCCGATATTGATTTAGATAGTAAGGGCTATTCTAGAATCACAATCACTTCTGAAAAAGCAATTTTGATTATTGATAAATTAGATTCGGATAATCGACTGATAACTTGGTGTGAACAATCTTGTAATTTAGGAATGATAAGAAAAAACCTAGATAACGCCGTACTGAGGCTTAATTCCTACCTCGGAAATTAATTTGTCTTGTTTTTTTGAATTTAACCTTAAAGAAATTCAATATCAAGAATTAAATGGGGGTTATTGGTCGCACAGTCAGCGTAAGATGGGAATCTTATGTGAACAGGTGCGTAGGAATATGTCAGAAATGAAAGAAATTCTTGAAGAAAGACGTAAAATGGTAGATGAAAAAGCAACAAAATATCGCACTACTAGAGATGAATGGAATCAAAAAACTAAAGAAAATACAGCCGCTAGAAATGAGCTTAATTCTGAGGTTCGAGAGTTGATTGTTCAAGTTAAAGAACAAAGGGAAATTAGAGAACAAATGAATGAGTTGGTTAGGGAAAAGAAAAGTGCCCGCCAAGAAGCAAACGGTAAAGTCCGTGAGGCTAAATCTATAATCGACCAATCTTCAAATCCCACACAGCCCCAAAGCGATAATAGATCACGACGTGGTAGAGATCGCCCTGAAACTATTCATTCACTTTCAAGGGAATTGAACCGACTTGAATCTGAGTTCGAAAGAGGTCAGCATACAGGTAAAAATGAGACCAAAGTCATGAAAAGAATGAAAGATATATCTTCAAAATTAAAGCGAATGAAAAGTGCCGAAGATTCTAATGATGATCTAAAAGATGCTAGAGAATCCCTAAGAAAGGCTATCGAATTACAAGACATGGCCCACGAGGAAGTTCAAAAAGCAGCTCAAGCAGCTCAAGAAGCTCATGACTTAATGTTGCAATGGAATAAAGAAGTCGATAAGCAAAGGGATAAGGCGGAATCTTGCCATAGAGAACTAAGGCGCTCAAAGAAAGAAGCTGATAAATCTCACCACTTGTATATCGTTTCACTAAGGTGCTTACATTCTATCCAAGATATCTTGAATGCTATGAAGGGCTCTGGTGTTGGAGAAGGACAGAGAAAAGATGCAAGAGTTGAAGTTCAAGATTTGATGTCAAAATTATTATCTGGAGACACATTATCTACTGAAGAATTAATGCAACTGCAAAAATTTGACTGATTAAATCGTAGCAATCAAAGACTCTCAGTGAAACAATGAAATTAGGGGAGGCATAAGATATGATTTCCAAAGATGAAATTGCTGGAATTGTGGAAGATTATGACAGACTAAAACTGAGAATTGGTATGACCGCATCACATTCTGCTCTAGATATTTGTGATGGAGCAATTGAAGAAGGTTTTCCTACTGTCGCCTACTGTAAAGAAGGAAGACATAAGACATATGCTAATTATTTCAAAACTCAAAGATCAAGTTCTGGTAGAGTAATTAGAGGCATGGTTGATAAAGCAATAATTCTTAATTCCTTTAACGATGTAATGAATTCAGACTTACAGAATGAAATGCGTAAAAGGAATGTAGTCTATATCCCTAATCGCTCATTTACTTCTTACTCAACTATCGAGGATGTAGAAAATAATTTCAAAGTACCTCTATTCGGTTCAAGAAATATGCTTAGAATGGAAGAAAGAACAGAAGAACAAGATTACTATTGGATTCTTGATAAAGCAGGATTACCATACCCTGAAGCAATTGAAGACCCTCAAGATATAGATTGTCTCGTAATAGTAAAGCTGCATCATGCACAAAAGAAATTGGAAAGAGGATTTTTCACCTGTGCCTCATATGAAGAATATGTTGAAAAATCAAAATCCTTGCTAAATGAAGGTGTAATAGATGAAGAATCCCTTGCTGGTGCTAGAATTGAGAGATATGTCATAGGCCCTGTTTTCAATCTAAACTTCTTCTATAGCCCATTGGCTGAGGAAGGTGAAAAGTTAGAACTTTTAGGTGTTGACTGGAGATTTGAATCATCTCTAGATGGCCATGTTAGATTACCTGCACCTCAACAGATGACTATGCCTTTACATCAGCAAATACCTGAAATGACTGTAGTTGGACACAATACGGCTACGATTAGAGAATCACTTCTTGAAAAAGCATTTGAATTGGGCGAGAAGTTTATTCAAGCTAGTAAAGAACATTATGACCCAGGTATCATTGGGCCGTTTTGTCTTCAAACATGTATAGACAAGGACATGAATTATTACATCTACGATGTTGCTCCACGTTTAGGTGGAGGGACAAATGTCCATGTTAGCGTTGGCCATCCATATGGTAATGCTACTTGGAGAAAGCCAATGTCAAGTGGGCGTAGAATCGCAATGGAACTTAGACTTGCTGCTGAACAAGATAGATTACTCGAAGTTCTAACTTGAATTAGTATCTAAACTGAGGATAATACTGCTGAGTATATGCTACCGCATGCTCATGCGGATATCCCTGAGCAACTAAATTTTGGTAATATTGCATTGCAGGATTATTTTGAACCACTGGCTGTACTTGATTCATCATTTGTACAGGAGGGCCAGATTGAACCGGAGGGCCATTATTTACTGCAACTTGTTGATTGATATTCATTTGATTATCAAACATTTGATTTTGATGTGCGCCATTTCTTCTAACGAATAATAAAACACCAACCAAAATTGCAATCACAGTAAAAATACCGCCACCAATCAAAAGAGTAGATGATGAAGCAGAATCTGATTCTGGCGGTGGACCCCATCTAGTTGGATCGTCTGGATAGCCATCTGCTCCACTAGAAAAACTCCAATCGGGGTCTGTATTAGAATATCCATCTCCATCACTATCATAACAGCCAATTCTATCATTTGTGGAGTTACCTTTCACGTTATAGCAAGCATCAGCGCCTTGCATTGTAGTCCATGTATCACTAGGATTCGAATATCCATCTTCGTCAAAATCTGGACATCCATAGCGATCTAAAGTAGATGTCCCCTTTACTGAAATACATCCATCGGGCTGGAAACCATCCGGATTATTTCCAAAACCGTCTACATCGGAGTCTTCCCATTGCGTAGGCTCAAAAATGAACGCATCTGCACCATCATTTATTGACCAAGAAGACTGTACAGGGTCAGAATAACCATCTCCATCAGTATCAATACAACCGAAGCGATCAATCGTAGAATTTCCAGCTACATCTAGACAAGAATCAGGCTGATTACCAAATTGATTATCACCAAAACCATCACCATCAGAATCAAACCATTGGGTAGAATCGAAAATAAATTGATCTACAACATCATACCAACCATCGCCATCGAAATCAGGACAACCGTAAATTCCATTTTGAGTAGAATTTCCAGGTTGGAACGGACATGCGTCTTGAGTCAATGGGTTAACTCCGTCAACAAATGTTCCAGGCCAATTCTCGGGACGGTCCTGCCAAGAAACATTACCCCAGTTATCTCCAAACCCATCGCCATCGAGATCTGCCCACTGGGTATCGTCATCGACAAATGCATCAGCACCCTGTTCAACTGACCAAGAAATATCGGGATTGGAAAATCCATCTCCATCAGAGTCTCTGCAACCCTTTCTGTCTTCATAAGAATCTCCTGAATCATCAACACAATCATCGGAATTGACTCCATCTTGGTTGTCCCCATAACCATCACTATCCGTATCAGACCATTGAGTAGGTTCAAAGTCAAAATCGTCATCAACATTTGCCCATCCATCTCCATCAGAATCAAGACAACCAATTTTACCATTCTCTGATGAATTACCATATTCGAATGGGCAATCATCGGAAATGTCAGCCCAACCATCTAAATCAGAATCGACACAACCTATCTCAAAACCAAGAGTTGAGGTCCCATAAGTAGTAGGGCAGTCATCACTTGAATCAGTGAATGCATCACCATCATCATTGTTATCTTCATCACTATCTCTACAACCGTCGCCATCCATATCTGTTGTAGGTTCAGAAACCCATGTCGGTCTTGGAGGGCTGTATGAGGTTAGAGGGCATCCATCCGAGGCATCTAAAATACCATCATTATCATCATCAAGATCTTCTGGATGGTCATCTTTACATCCATCATTATCCCAGTCAGTTGACGCACTAGGGTTTGCAAAATCTCGAGTACTAGTCCATCCTGTTTGACTATTTCTTGGACAATTATCAGGGAAATTATCTGTAATACCATCATTATCATCATCAGAATCACATGAATCACCTTCAGAATCTAAATCAGTATTTTCTTGACCAGGATTAGGCGTATTTGGACAATTATCATCATCATCAGCCACACCATCTCCGTCAGCATCTTCAATGGAAACTGTTTGAGTAAACCAAACATAAGGCATCAAAACTGATGTTGATTGGGTTGATGCTGACGAAGAACCGAAATCGATTGTTCCGTTATAGTTGCCAGTAACAACCAAGGCGCCATTAGATAACAACGAAATACCAGATATTGCATCATCATCAGTACTTCCTGCATCAAATAGTGCCACTGAGTTGCCATTAGAATCAAAACTGACCAAAACTGAATCATTAAGTCCTCTCGGAGTAAAACTTGTAGAGCCAAAAGAATACGAACTTTGAGAAGATAATCCCATAATTGTTAATCCGCTGATAGAATCATAAACTACGCCAGAGGAGGTGTCATAACTACTACCACCAACTGATTTTGCCCAATTCCATGTCCCTGATTGACTGATACTACCAACGAATGCATCGGTTTGACCTTGGCTTGAAAGTTGAGTTCCTAGATTAATCGCTCCAGTAAAGGATCCTGTCACTAGTAGATTGTTAGAACTATCAAATGCAAGACCAATTGAATTAGATTCACCGCTTCCACTGGTTGCATATGCACTTTGCCAGTTTCCAGCAGAATTAATCTTTGCTAGAGCCATAGGAACTTCATTTGTCGAGGCTGTAACGACGACACTACCAAATGACATACTGACTTGTAAAGTTGTACCTATCCAAACGTTATTACTTGAATCTGAGATCATTGAGTCTACTACTTGAAAACCTTGCCCTCTAGCGTCTTCAAGCCATTGTAGAGAACCTGAATTAGAATACTTTACTAGATAAATTTCAGCATCATTGAGGTCTAACTGACCATTATTTACTCCATCTCCACTTGACCCTGCATCAGTATTTCCTAAAAAGAAGCCACCTGCAATTACATTGCTATTGGAGTCTGTAGTTATCGACGTCCCTTGAACCCAATCTATTGAAGTAACCAAAGTTCCATCATAATCACCATTTCCACGCAAGGCTTCTGCCCACATCCACTGGCCTGAAGAGGATAATTTAGCAACCCAACTATCATAATATCCTGTTGAGGTTAAAGATATACTACCAAAGGAGATTGAATCATAAAATCTACCTGTTGCGAAAATATCTCCATTAGGTGCAATAGCAATATCCCCAATAGTTGCTTCAGCGAACTGTGAAATTCCTGTAATTGATATTTTTTCCATCCACTGCCAATTGCCATTGGAATCTGATTTAGCTATCCAAGGTTCAATATTTTGACCTGAAGTGATTGATGAAGAACCAATAGACATAGTAGTAGAGCCACTCATAATTCCTGCAATAACAAATTCATTATTGCCAATTGAATCTATCGATGTGACCACTGCTGGATTAGATGCACTTGCTGATGCGGACCAATCATTGGAATTTTTAGAAGAAAAATAGTTTCTAAATTGATCATTGTTGTCAAATTCTTTGCCATCGTTAGAATTTTCAATGTCATAATGTATTAATGAAGTACTCAAAAAAAGTAATATAATTATCCAAGAAATCAAACTTCGGCTTGAAGAAACATAGTCGCCCATGGCATAGCCTCAACCACTCCATGTATGTTTAGGAAATGAACTCTTCCCTATTTTATGAGATTAATTTCTAACAGAATTGACTCAAAGATTAGAATCTAATGATAGCAATTCGCTTTCCCCAGCATCAATAACGGTAATTGTCGATACAGAAAAAGGCTTACCACAAGCGATACCCAGTTCTCTGTTGACCAAAGCTGAGCGGAACATAGTCACCTCTGGATGCTTTGCATGTAGTTCATCAGTATAATCAACAGGGCAATTTGCGGCAAGAACAACCAATTTTGCATCTCCATTAGAACATGCATCTATTGCTTGTCTTTGTCCAAATAATAATTTTCCAGTCGCTATTGCATTCTTTAATTGTCGGCTTAAATCCATATTTTTTCCTCCATTCTCCACATTGTTTCTCATGGTGGGATTATCACTCTTCAGGTATGTAGAATAATTCTACACTTCCAGTACCTAGAGATATTGGTTGACCTACGATGATGTTTTCTGCAACACCAGTCAAATAATCTCTTTCTCCAATAATTCCTGCCTTTAGCAGGTGATTAACAGTAACTTCGAAAGCAGCACGAGCAAGAATACTGTGCTTTGTACCAGATACACCGTGACGGCCTATTGCTCTAACTTCACCTTCCGATGTCATTACATCTGCAACAAGTAAAAGGTGTCTTGTATCAACTTCAAGACGTGCGCCATCAAGTGTTGCTTGTAATTCGTTGACAATAGCTTGTCTAGCAGCTTCAATTCCTAGGTGATCGTAAATCTCGATGATATTATTTGTATAGGTTCTCGAACGATCAATAGTCTCAATTTCACTAATTCTAGATAGATTGGAGCCAATTGTTGAAAGATAATATTCACCAGTCTTATCGTCTAATTGAACATTCGCTCTTTCGATATTTGGAATACCTTTTAGTCGCATATCTCTAATCTTCTCTTCAAGTTGAAGTAACATAGTATAGGAAGGTGGATTCTCAGCAAGTTCTGCTAAATCTTCCTCTGAAAATACTCCCGGAATTAGGGTCAGTTTTGATGGATTCTTTTCCTTGTCAGTCTGAACTAGAAGTCTAGTTGCTCTCTCAAGTTTATCTTTAACCTCAGCAGCACTCATGTTTTTCTGTTTCAAATTACTCTTATTTAATTTTAGAACGAGTCTTCTCTGAGCAACATCGGTTTCTAATGAAGCAATATTAACAGTAGTAGTTACCTCAATGGAAGCAGCTAATTTCTGTGCTTCATCGGCAGAGGATTTCTTATCATCTTGAAGTCTAATTGTCATTGTAGGAGTGTTTGGAACTTTTCTAGCATCTACAATCTCTATAATTCTAGGAAGACCTTGAGTTACGTTTACAGTAGCAACACCTGCATAGTGGAAAGTTCTCATAGTCATCTGAGTTCCAGGCTCACCAATTGATTGAGCAGTAATAATTCCTGCCGCTTCATATGGGTCGATACTTGCTCTATCAAGAGCGACAATTGCCTCACCGACTACTTTCTTGGCTTGAGGTTTGGTTAATTTCTTCATACCTCTTGCGTGAATTGCTTCAGTTAAATCATGGAAAATTCTATCAGTAAATCTTCTAGAACCTGATGCCTCAACAGCATCTACAAGGCTCTTGAAAACAGGATTATCTGATAATGGGTCTTCAAGTGATCTAAGTTTTGCTTCTTGATTGTATGAATCAATATCAGCAGTTGACTTAACTCGTGCCCTGGATCTAACTTTTCTACCCAGGGTTACAGCAGTAACTGGACCTATAGCTTCACTATTTTCTAACTTATTCTTTTGATTTGCTCCATCAATAATTGTCTTAATTGAAGCAGCTGTTTCAGAATCAGTCTCACAAATTTGACCAATTTCTCCAACAGGGAGAATTTTTACATCATCCCACTTTCTATCATCAGCGAGTACGTGAGCAAAATTTTCAGCGATACCCAAATCCATTAGTTTCTTCTTGGTTGCACTCTTAACTACCATCAGGCTTCACCTCCGTCATTCCCACTAACATCATCATCCCATGCTCCGAGATCTTCTTCTTTCTCTTCGCGTTCAAATGATTCGCGCTTGACTACTGTTGCACCTTCTGTTCCAAGGGCTTCATCAACAATTACATCGATGTTAAATGGTGAACCATGTACACCACGAGATGGGTCGATTCCGTCTTCACCATAACTGAACTGTATAATTCTATTAGCTGTATTTCTAACTGACAACATATCATCATCGTATACCTTCAAGTCGTCCATAGCATTAATCAATCTTCTCTGCATATAACCTGACTTAGCCGTACGAACCGCAGTATCAACCAGTGATTCTCTTCCGGAAACTGAAAGCATAAAGAACTCTGTAGGTTCTAGTCCACGCTTGAATGAGTTAGAAATAAATCCTCTATCAAGAGCACCTCGTCCGCCTCGCTTGAAGTGAGCCAAAACTCTGTCATTATATCCACGCTCTAGTCTCTTACCACGTACTTTTGCTTGACCTATGGAACCTGCCATCATTGTCAGGTTATCCATCGAACCACGAGCACCAGAAATAGCCATGTTGACCGCTGCATTGGTTGAACCTGATTGATTCAACTCATCTTTAGCAATGTCACCAGCCTTCTGCTTACCTTCATCAAGCATAACCATGATGTTTTCTTCTAAAGTTTCTCTAGGTGTTCTACCTGGTCTAGCCTCATATCCACGGCCATCTTTTCCGAATGCTGCTAATTCTTCTTCAACGAGATGACGCGCATCAGCGTTAGCCTTTTCAATAGCAGCCAAAGAGTCAGGAGACAAGTCTTCATCATCTATACCAGTGGTGAATCCAAGAGATGTACATGCTGCAATGGAAAGTTGTGTAAATTCGTCTAGGAACTTTGCACCTTTTTCTGGTCCATTAGTTTGAACAATAGCATCTAACAAACGACCGTCTTCAGCACCAATTGCTCTCTTATCTAAAGTACCTTCGACTTTACCATCTTTGACAATTACATCGTCATTAGATCTACTTCTAAATCTAAGATGAATATTATCAGGAATGATTAGAGAAATTATATCTTGACCACGGAAGCATTCTTTACCATTAGAGTCTTTAACAACCTCAGGTAAATCTCCAGTCCAGCCTATATTACCAAGCATTTCTAGACCATGCCTTCGATCGATCAAAGTACCAGGTCTGGAAAGTAAGTACGCACCAGAAATGTGGTCATGTATTCCACCAATTACAGCTCCACCGTATCTTGGGGTCAAAATATGTTCTTGAACTCTCATCAAAATCTTAGCCTCAGCTCTTGCTTCTTCAGACTGAATAACGTGAAGGTTCATTTCATCACCATCGAAATCGGCGTTGTAAGGGGTACAAACTGCCAAATTAAATCTAAATGTATGCCCTTCCATTACTCGTACTTCGTGAACCATCATTGACATTCTGTGAAGTGAAGGTTGTCTGTTGAAAATTGCAACATCTCCGTCGATTAAGTGTCTCTCAACTAGCATTCCCGGCTTTGGATTTCCGTCTCTATCCAAGGTAGATAATCTATCCTCAGTACCTGTTCTTTCACCCCATTCATCAGCAGGACTTCCACAGTGTGGACAAGTTACTTGCAAATTTTCTGGGAAAGGTTCAGGGTTAGGTTTGTCTTGTTGTTCTAACTCCCACATCCATCTATTGTGAAGGATGGCTCTAGGGTCATCGCTATCTAATGAGTGTCCATCAATATCTTCACCTCGAAGATTAGCGATGGTAGCAGTATCATCAACAACATAGTTCTCAACTTCCATATTTGTAATCATTGATCGTGAAATCTCTTTTCTAATTACTAATCCAGGTAGGAAATTAGGTGCAGGTAAAACTTGGTGAATATCAGGTCGCATGGTTGTTTCTTCCATACACTCTGGGTTGTGGCATCTAAATCCAGCATTAATCAATCGACTTCTTGCATTAATTCTTACCCTACGCTTATCTCCACGTATGATGTAATTCACACCAGGATGAACATCAGGCCCTCTAAGGATCATTTGACGCATTTGCTCTCTGTTTCTCAATGTTACACGAATTGGAACTGTAAGTTCCTTTGCGATCTTTTTAGGTACACCAACTTCGTTGACACCAAGGTATGGGTCGGGTGAAATTACTGATCTTGCACAGAAATTTACACGCTTTCCAGAAAGGTTACTTCTGAAACGTCCTTCTTTTCCTTTCAGCCTTTGAGTCAAAGTTTTGAGTGTCCTACCAGAACGATGTCTAGCAGGAGGTATTCCCGAAGTTTGATTGTCAAAGTATGTTGTGACGTGATACTGAAGTAATTCCCAAAGATCTTCTACAATCAATTGTGGCGCACCAGAATCTCTGTTTTCACGAAGACGTTGATTAATTCTTAGAACGTCAACTAACTTGTGAGTTAAATCGTCTTCAGAACGGTCACCGCTATCAAGTGTAATAGAAGGCCTAACTGTAATAGGTGGAACTGGCAGAACTTGCAGAACTGTCCATTCTGGCCTATTTTGCTTGTTCATACCAATAAAGAGAAGATGTTCTGATGGAATACTACTCAACCATTCTCTAACATCTCTAGGGTTAAGTTTTCTTTCAGTTTCTTTTCCTGAACCTTGTGTTTCCAACTTTTCTTTGAATGTTGTTGGCTTGTCCAAAGTAATCTTACCTTGAGCTGCTCCACAATGCATACATACCTTTCTCTTGGTTCCTGAGGTAACTTTTTCAATTTCTTTGATAATCTTAGAAAACTCAGTAGAACCAACACCGTGCTTTAGAATAATATCTCTAACTCTACGGTGGTAGAAATCTTGTTCACTCAATTCAGGGTTATTTGGGTGAGTTTCTTTCTCATCGTGAAGAAGAATCTTACTGCATGTATTACATGTTGCTTTCAATGCGGTTTTAATCAAATTCACGAAACCAATGTGAATAACAGGAAGTTCCAATTGAATATGTCCAAAGTGACCTGGTGACTCATCGTACTTACAGTTGTCAGTAGGACAAACAAGACCTGGTTCAATAACACCCATGTGCATATCCATTAATCCTTGACTATATGCACGTCCGTCATCTTTGTAAGTATCTGCTGTCTTAACTTCGACTGCAGACATTTTTCTAATTTCAGTAGGGTCCATCAATCCAAAGCGAATACTTGAGATACGCTTTGGAATTAGTGTTGTATTTCGGCTCATTTTCGGTCCTCCAGTTCAAGTCTCATTGCTACCCCTAAACTCTTCATTTCGTCTAGCAGTAACTTAAATGCATAAGAGGTTTGTACTTTGTAAACCTCTGCTCCATCACCATGAATAGGGCTGACATAGGTTCGTCTCTTTGGATCGTACCATGCAAGGTGACCAGATTGGGCACATACGTACATATCAATTCCGTCTGATTCATCAAGAAGTCTGTCCTTGATAACCATAGAAGCACCGTGTGCAATTAAACAATCACGTTCCATTTCACCAAATCGCAGACCTCCTTGTCTAGCACGACCTTCAGTCGGCTGACGAGTCAAAATTTGTACACGTCCACGAGAACGGGCGTGAATCTTAGAACTGACCAAGTGGTGTAATCTTTGATAATAGATACATCCGATGAAGATTTCAGCAGGATACGCTTCTCCAGTCTCTCCATTGATCATCATTTCACGACCAGAGTGAGCAAGACCGTTTCTAACCAAGCCATCTCTCAAGCTGACTTCTTTTTCACCTCTAAATGCAGTACCATCGATTCTTCTTCCTTCGAGAGAACCAACCTTACCACCAATCATTTCCAATACGTGAGCAACTGTCATTCTAGAAGGAATCGCGTGAGGGTTAATAATCAAATCAGGAACTACTCCATCTTGTGTGAATGGCATATCTTCTGGATCAACTAATCTACCAATAACACCTTTTTGACCGTGCCGTGAAGCAAATTTATCTCCTACTTCAGGAACCTTGTGGCTACGTACCATGACCCTAACCAAACGACCAGAGTCAAGAGATTCAGTAACATATACATTGTCAACCCATCCCTTTTCACCGTGTCTAACAAGCATTGATGATTCTCTTCTCTCTTGAGCCATCAAGAAAGCGCTTCCAGAAGTCTCCTCAAGGAATCTTGGTGGACTTGTCTTTCCAACTAGTACATCTCCTCCTTCTAGGTATGTTTCAGGAAGTGGTAATCCATCAGCTTCTAAGTGGAAATATGCTTCATCAGGCTTTAATCCCTTTACTTCTTGAAGTGATGAACCTGGTTTCTCAATTTCTTCTACTTGACCACCTGGGAATCTTCTTCTCTCTGCATTGTAAGTTCGATTAAATGTTGAACGAGCAAGACCTAAATCGATAGAACCTCTATTCATAATTACAGCATCTTGCATATTATATCCATGAAGTGACATGATGGCAACTATGAAGTTCTGGCCACCAGGCCTTTGGTCAAAATTAGTAGTTTCCATTGCTCTAGTTCGAGTGATTGATCTTTGTGGGTAGTGAAGGATGTGAGCACGTGTATCAGGCCTTAGACGGTAATTTGCACTTGGTAGACCAAGTGATTGCTTTACCATTGCTGTTCCACCAGTAACACGAGGTGTTGAGTTGTGTTCTGGATATGGAATTAGTGAAGCACATACACCAAGAACCAGTTGAGGATCGATTTCACAATGTGTATGCTCATCGGAATAAAGTAGAGGTAGACTAAATTTAGCAATCTCCCAATCATTATTCGGCATTCTAACCCTAGCCTTAATCTTAGCATTAGTTGCTCCAGGCTCCCCGAGATTCTCCCAATCAATATTTTCATTGGAAAGAGGTCTACCGGAGAACTTGCCAGAACCTGGCACCGTTTCAGGAAGTACGAATGGTTTAGGAGCTATGAAAAGATCTTCTTCTTCTTCAGCGTCAACCCATTCTACAATTCCAGTATCAACCAGTTGTTTAAAGGTCATTTCACCTGATTCTAATGCTTCAAGGTGTGAACTTGTCAACCTAGGTGCACCATCGTAAAGAATCAAAAGAGGTCTTAGGATTCTTCCCTTGTCAGTGTTTATGAATATGTCACGATTCTCAGTATCATATCTAATAGAAACTTCAGCAGGGATTGTACCTCTTCTACGAGCCGATTTGAAGTGTCTTACTAAGTTAGCACCCTTCTTGTGAATTCCATAAATATCTCCATTAACGTGAACTCTGTCACCCTCAGTCCAGTCATCTGGCTGGAAGACATCCAATTCATCTAATTGGTTTCTGACATCTTGTTCACTAATATGCTCTGAAACGTCAATCATTTGGGCAGCGTTCTTCACAAGACCGCAATTTTGACCCTCAGGTGTTTCGTTAGGACATAGCCTGCCCCAATGAGTAGGGTGCAAATCTCTAGCCTCGAAGTGAGGTTGACTTCTAACAAGAGGAGATGTAACTCTTCTCATGTGTGAAAGCGCAGCAAGGTAAGTTGTTCTATCAAGAAGTTGACTAACACCTGAACGACCACCGACCCAATTACCGGTAGCCAATGCATGCATTATTTTTGAAGTCAAAACATCAGGTCTCAAACAAGAAGTGATTCTCAATTCTCTCTTTCTGTTATGGTGTCTTTCAAGTTGGTACTTTAGATCTCTAGCTAGTTGTCCAGAGGATACACGGAATAGGTCTTCAATCAAATCTCCAGCCAGCCTAACTCTCTTGTTAGCATAGTGGTCCTTGTCGTTAGGTTCTTTGGAATGCATAGCCATTTCCAATACTTGACGAACAATACGTCCTAGGAAAATAGCTTTCTTCTTTCTATCTGTTGATTGGTCACCTAAGTGAGGAAGTAGTTCTCTATCCAGTAATTGGTTAACTCTAGCCTCACGGTATTCTCTCTGTTGTCCAGCAGCGAATTTCTTTTGCAACCATTCGTGAGCCTCAAGTACGTTTTGAACTAGATATTCTTCATTGTCGTTAACTTCATTAATATTTGCAACGATGTACTTGAAGGTCTCAGTAGGACCTGCAATAGATGTGAAAATTTCTTGGTCATTTTCAGTTCCTAAAGCTCTCATTAGCAGTACTACTGGGATAGGGGTTGTTCCAGCAGTACTAATCTTAACCATCAACATTCCATCTCTTCTTTTCTCAACGGTTAGAGGTTTTCTCATACCGTCTTTTTGCGAGAAGATTTTTGCTACTTCGGTTCTCTTTGCATATCTCTTATTGATTTCAACAGTAACACGATTTGGAGCCAAATCTTCAGTTGATATCAGTACTCTTTCTGTACCATTAATAATGAAATAGCCACCAGGATCAAGAGGGTCTTCGCCTCTCTTCCTCAACAACTCACTCCACATTTGTGCATCTTCTGCAGAAGTGGTAGGGTAGAGATTTCTGTTGTGGTCCTTCTGTGCGATATGGCTAGGGTGGAGATTACATCTTCTGGAACGAACCATTATCGGAAGGCTACCAACTTGAACAGCTTCTTCCTTTGGTGAAGGAACGCCATTTCTTTCAATTTGGAAATCAATTGTAACAGGGGACATATAAGTCAATTTTCTTAGCCTGCATTCCATTGGACTTGAAGGGTGTTCAGAACCATTGGCTTCTCTAATTGTAGGGTCTCCTAACTTGATATTCTTCAGTCGGATAACTATGTCTTGGTCTACAACGTCCAGTTTGATAAATCCGCCTTTGTCATCTGATATTTCTTCATCAGTTCCAACACGAATATTTCTAATGATTTTTTCCATTCTTGACAACATGTTGTCGCCAGACGGTATACAATCGTTATATGATGCAATTTGGTGATTAACTAAACTTCTCTCTCTAAAAAATGACTGAATAATTTCTTGCATAATATTTCCTCCTTAGTTACCCTCTACTATAAGCCTGTAAGCAATTGTTTTACCCGCTGATGGAGAGTTGCGAATAACCTTGATAACTCTATCAGCAATCCAACCAGCAGCTAATGGTTTATGTTCTGGGTCTGCTGCTAATTTAGCATTATCAACAGTTTCTGCTCGCTCCTTCAATACTTGAACGACAGGATCTGTAATCAAAACTTTGGGAAGTAATTCCTTGGCAATTCTTGGCTCATCTGTTTCTTCGTCAATCTCAATCATTTGCCATGGAGCCAATGCTTCTTTCTCAACATCAAACTGTTCTTGTTCTGAGATATTTGCATCTCCAACCAATTCTTGATGAGGGACAAGTTCATGGTTCAATGCATTGAATCTAAGTTTGATTTCAGGGCGATCGAAATCATCGATAGCTCTAGAACGAATGGTAATTTTCTTACTCTTCTTTTGTGCTCTACGACGAGAACCTTGTTCGGCAATAACCGCCATCACATTTGTGAATGATTCGGAATCTTTGGAAATACCAAGTGTCGAAGCGATTTCATCATGGGAAAGTGACTTAATATCAGTCATGTTTCTGTCCGTCGCCAATTTGTGGGCGAATTCTTCAGAGACTCCGAGTTCCATCAGACGCTTTTTTGTTGCACTTTTTACTACCATTTTAGACCCCTCAATATACCCTAAACTGGCTAGACCGATAGCGAATCAGGCGGGCCCGACGGGGTTCGAACCCGCGACCGTCCGGTTAAAAGCCGGATGCTCTACCTGACTGAGCTACAGGCCCAACGTAGCAACTTGGGCCTTCAAGCCGACTTGCCAACTGTTCATATAAGTTGCGATTGGGAGCACCCAGTCCCGCTGAGGCGGAACGCGACACCAAAGAAGGAAAAAACGACAAAATTAGGTCAAATTAACCAGTGCGTAGGAAATGGTAGTAGGGATAATGAATAAATCCTTCGGAACAATCCCTCGTATGATTAGAATGGCCGAACCCCCCATTTTCGAACCTGATATGGCAGAAAATGAGATTGAATTAATTAAACGTAAGTCATCAACTAAAACTTGGCTATCTCCAACTGGAGAGATATTTCACATCAGTGTACCCCCAACAGTTTATCCCCCTAGAGAAGATACTGATCTACTAGCCAAATCTATACTTAGACTCGGACCTGGAAAAAACAGAAAATGTCTTGAAATTGGCTGCGGTTCTGGAGTTTTATCTGCTTTGTCCTCAAGACAAGGATGGGATGTCACCGCTTGTGATATCAATCCATTTGCAGTCGCATGTACAAGAGGCTTAGCAGAAGAAAATAAAATCAAAATGAAGGTTTTCGAAGGGGGTCCTAGCCCTGTGGTTGATGGGGGAATTTCCCAGTGGGCAGGAGAAAAAAAATACGATCTCGTTTTCTGGAATCTCCCTTACCTAAGAATGGATAATCAAGAAGATGTTCAAACATTAGGCCCCTTGGAAGAAGCAGGGTTAATTGATACTGATAAAAATGGGCTGCTCAATAGGACATTGAAGCTGATCTCAAACGGGCTATTATCAGATGATGGAATAGCACTTTTTGTTGTATCAAGTCAAAATGAATTTAGCAAATATAAATTTCAATGCTACTCAAACGGACTTGCTACAAGAGAAATATCGAATCTCAAATTTGATGATGGTGAAGAGATTCGAGTAATTGCTGTTTGGAAGCCATATTCGCTTGCAAAGAGAAATGTTTTACAGACTGTTGATTCAACAAATACATTTCTACTTAATTCAGAAATGGGCGAAGGTAGTTCAGTAAGCAGCCCAAATCAGATTAGTGGCCATGGACGTCGTAATCGTCAATGGATTGATTATGATGAATCATTTGCAGGTTCATGGATTTTATTCGATTCAATGCCAAAGTTGAGCCCGGGAATCATACAAATTTTGGTAGGTTTATCAGTTGTTGATGCATTAAATTGCTTATCTAAAGATAAAACAGAAATTTTGCTCAAGTGGCCAAATGATATTCTAGTTTTACAAGAAGATGAATGGAGAAAAGTTTGCGGCATTCTAATCGAATCAAAATCTTCAGGAGACGATAATATAATTGTTGCTGGCATTGGAATTAATATTTCGGGAAATTACAAAGGAAATTTCAATTTCCCAGTCGGATTTACAAAGGACTTTTCAGACAGTATTACCTTTGACAAAATCAATGACATTTTGAATACCATTATGGCGTCTAATTTCGAGAGAATTGAAGCCTTACCCGAACTAACATTCTCCAAACTTGAAAAACAAATAAACGCTCATATTAAAAAAGCATTTTCGGTATTTAACAAATCATTCTATAGAAATTCTATCATCCAGTTTTCAAGGGTTTTAGAAGATGGATCAATAGAGATAATTAACCAAAATCAAGAACAATTAATAATCGATGATTCTGAATCAATAAGTTGGATTAATTAATCAATTTCTGCATCAATTGTCTCGGTGGATTTTTCTTCTTTCCTCTTATGAATTCCAAACGCTAGAGAAATTGCTCCTATTGGATAAACTATGAAATCTATTAGCAAAGATCTTTCAACATCTATCAATATTTCACCAGATGAATTACTTTTATTACCGTTATTGCCATCAAACTGAATAAATACAAGATATTCCCCACTTGATTTCGCTGATAAAGTATAAACTAAAACACTTCCATCAACAAAACCCGAACTTTCCACATCAGGGTCTAATTCTAAAGTTTCACCTTCAGAATAAATGCCTACAAAAACCGAATGTTCTTGAGGGGCGCTAATTTCAATTTCAACTTCATCATTTTTAAACAAAACAAAACTTTTTTCCATAATTTCTTGCTCTGCCTCTTCGAAATTATATTGTTCTGAGCTGACCCATGCATGCATGATAAAACCGCCAACTAGAATAGAGATACCAACGACGATAAACACATCACTAATCTTCATCGCTTCTGCCGTACCCCCTCCTGCCATAGCAATCCCTATCCAATTTAACAAATGAATGTAACCTATTTCCTACGTTTTGGCTTTGGTAAATTTAGTCTCTGTCTAACAAGACTTATTTTACCACTTGAGGTTAAACTTATTACTCCTAATTCTTCCTTTGAATCTGTTGAAACTAATTGTCTAAATTTTACCGAATATTCTAGAGGAACTTCGACAATGGCCAGACCAAATGGCCTAAAATTAAAATCTTCAAAGTTATCGATTTCAATTTTGAGGCTTTGTTCATGATTTGAATTAAAAAAATCCATTAATCGTAAGTTCTTAGAAACGACTAATTCTTGAGAAATTAAATCTAGAGTCTTCTTTAGATCTAAGCGAGTCACAAATCGAGAGTCAAAGGCAATTCCAAACCACCTTCTTTTTCCTCTAAGGGCTTTAGAAAGACGTTTGGCCATAATGTTCGCACAAACTACTAGTTGAATACATTTCTTTGAATAAAGTCAAAACATAACCTATCCTCGGGCAATTTGGGAGGGTAGTAATGGAGACTGATAATTCCAATAATACACAACACCTCAACGAAGAATTAGAGTCTTTAAAATCAACAGAAACTTCTCTTTGGAGATTATTCAAGACTTTACTCTCACCAAAAACTATGCCCCATATTGTATTGATATCTGTACTATCAGTTCTACTTCATATTATGTCGAGTGCAGATTCACTGACTAACTTCTCTGCAGTTGCTTTTATTGGATTGAGTACTGGTTATGCCGTTACTGCAATTGGTTCAAAAAATGAAAGAATTAGAGGATGGACAATTTCTAAAAGTATTGATGACGATGTTGCAAGCAATATTTTTACCGGTTTTTTCAAGAAATTCAAAATTTGCATATTCCCCCTAATAGTAGCAGCTTTCACTATAGTGTTGACTTATACTATTTTTGGAGAAAATGGAATAATTCCTGGAATGTATGAATTAATACCACTCCTTCTAGGTTCTCTGTTTGTAATTTGGGCGATAGTTCAGGGAGTATCTTTCAGTACGTGGGCTTCTTCAATATCTGCTAAAAAGACTAAAGAAGATGGAAGAGTTTCAAATCTTAAGTTTTCTACTGTAGTGAATGGTACAATATTGTTGATTTTTTCTGTAATCATATTAACTATTTTTCAATTTATCAAAAAACCATCTTCTTCAAT
>CEOF01062862.1_pt1 | contig 19931 bp, 19 predicted proteins | sample 361311 | NCBI WGS metagenome assembly CEOF01 (sample SAMEA2619667, study PRJEB7988) | marine metagenome | biome: marine biome (ENVO:00000447); feature: surface water layer (ENVO:00002042); material: "saline water (ENVO:00002010), including plankton (ENVO:xxxxxxxx)" | depth 5 m
TGTAGATACATTTTTCATTTATTTTGTTAAAAATATAAGAAAGGATGAGATTTTAGTGTCTAATAATTAATTAATGAAAACTATTAAGTCTATAACCGTTGTTCACTCAGCTTCTAGAAACTACAAAGAAGCTTTAGATCTATGTATCGGGTCTGCAAAGAGCGAAGATGTTGTGATAAAAAATGTTTTGCCTGTTAATGAAAAAGACATTGATAAGGTTATTGGAAAGAAAGAATCTGACTTAATTCTGGTGATCGGAGGAGACGGAACGATGATCAGAACGATTGCCAATTTAATTGATCATGAAATTCCTCTGTTAGGAATAAACATTGGCAGATTAGGTTTTTTGACTGATTTAAACGTCGATTCAATTTCCAAAGTATTACCAGAAGTTTTTTCAGGAAATTATCAATCAGAAGATAGACCCTCATTAAATATACAAGTAGATGATTCCGAATCCTTAATTGGTATTAATGAGGTTGTTTTTCATTCTGGAACTGTTGCAAAAATGTTGAATTTCTCAATCTACCAAGAAGATATCTTAATCTCCAAACATAAATCTGATGGAGTTATTGTTTCATCAGCTACTGGATCTTCAGGTTATTTCTTCTCAGGAGGAGGCCCTATTATTTATCCGACGGAAGAAGTATTTGCAATCTTGCCTATGTTTTCCCAAAGTTCATCTTCAAATCCGTTAATTTTACCAAACAAAAAAAAATTAAAGATAAAACTCAAGAATTCAGTGAAGGCGTCAATTGTGGTTGACGGCAGAGAAGACTTTGAAGTTTACCAAGGTTCTGAAATTATAATTTCCAAGAATGAAAGCAGTTATAGCCTAATTCACCCTCATGGTTATGATTATTTTGAAGCCTGCAGAACAAAACTTTCTTGGGGCCAACCATTAATTAATTTAGATGATTAATTTAAGTGAATCTAAATAAATTAGGAATTTCATTAGCTCATCTTCTTCCTCCGGAATTGAGCAACAAATTAAGCTTGGAGGGCTTAAGGTTTCTCTATAACTTAGGCGTTCTTTCATCAATTTCTAACCAAGGTTCTAAAGATTCAGAAAAAGTTCAAATTTTAGGTTTAAATTTTCCAAACAAAATAGGAGTCGCCGGAGGCTTAGATAAAAATGCTGACTATTTCCATGTTTTAGGAAAGCTTGGATTTGGATTTGTTGAGGTTGGAACTTTTACTCTTAAACCACAATCAGGAAACCCTAAACCAAGAGTGCATAGATTTACAAAAGAACAGAACATTGTTAATTCTTTAGGCTTTAATAACGTTGGCGTTTATGAAGGTCTTAAAAATATTGAAAGAAATAAATTTTCTTTCAATGGAGTTTTGGGTATCAGTATTGGCAAAAGCAAGGAGACTAAAATTGAAAATGCTTACAAAGATTATCTTCATTTGATCGACTATGTTCACGATCAAGCAGATTATATTGCAATAAATATTTCTTCCCCAAATACAGAAAATCTTAGAGATCTTTCTTCAGAAAACTACTTTAAAGATTTAATTGAGAAAATAATGAATAAAAAAGATCAGTTAATTGGAGGGTTTAAAAAAACAAAACCTTTTATTTTAAAAATATCTCCCGATGAATCTATGGTAAATCTCGAGAAGATCTTGTTGTCTTGTTTAGAGTTTAAAGTGGATGGTTTAATTCTCAACAACAGCTCAATTAACCATAATAAGAATCTTAAAGGAGGAATTAGTGGAAATTATATAAAAAAATTATCGGAAGATAATTTATCTTTTGCCAAGCAGATTTGTGGCGAAGAAATGCCTTTAATTTCTTCTGGAGGAATTATGACCAAAGAAGATGTAACTAAAAGAATTAACCTCGGAGCTGATTTAGTACAACTCTATTCTGGGTTCATTTTCTATGGAACAGATTTATTAAAAGCCAGCCTTGAAATTTAATTAACTTGACAAAATATTAATCTTTATCACATATTAAAAAAGATGAAGAATTTAGTAATAGTCGAATCAAATGCTAAAGCGACCAAAATTAAAGGATATTTAGATTCTAAATTTCCCAATGATTCTTGGATAGTTAATGCCTGTTTAGGACATATTTGCGATTTACCAAATGAGGAAAAAGCCGTAAATCCATCCGATTGGCAAGATTTAAAATGGGCAGCCACTACGAAAGGAAAAAAGGTTGTCAAAGAGTTAAATAAACTATGCAAAGAAAATGATTCAATATATTTAGCTACTGACCCAGATAGAGAAGGGGAGGCTATAGCATGGCACCTAAAGAATGAATTTGAAAAAAAGAAACTTTTGAAAGATAAATTGCTTTCAAGGATAAGTTTTACTGAAATTACTCCAAAAGCAATTGAAGATGCCATTAAAAGCCCCAGAGAAATAGATCAAAATTTAGTAGACGCTTACCTTGCAAGAAGAATTCTTGATCACTTGATTGGATTTAAGGTTTCTCCTTTTTTATGGAGACACATATCAAGAGCTAAATCAGCAGGGAGAGTTCAATCTCCTTCACTGAGGATAGTCTGTGAGAAAGAAGATGAAATTGATGCCTTTATTCCCGAAGAATATTGGCCTTTTAAAGGTAATTTTAATTTCAATGAATTTGAAGTGGAAGCTAATTTAACCTCCATTAAAGGAGAAAAGACTGATAAAAAAAGAATAACTAACGAAAATGATGCAAATTCTGTGAACGAAAAACTTTCATCTCTAAGTTTTTATTTAAAAGACATAGAATCAAAACCCCAAAGCAATTCTTCTAAAGCTCCTTTTCGAACTTCGACTCTGCAACAAGCAGCATCCAGCAAGTTGGCTTTTACTGCAGATAGAACTATGCGTGTTGCGCAAAAACTCTATGAGGAGGGACTGATAACTTATTTAAGAACTGACGGAATATCCATAAGTAATGACGTTTTAAACGATTTAAGAAATTTCATAAAAGATGAATATGGTGATAATTATCTATCTGAAAATACAAAAATTTATAAATCTAAAGCTGCAAATTCACAAGAAGCTCATGAACCTATAAGACCTACAGACTTTTCATTAAAACCTTCCAAAGCAAAATTAACTGGCGATGAAATGAAGCTCTATTCTTTAATTTGGAATAGAACCTTAGCCAGTCAAATGTCAAATTCTAAGTATGAAAGAAAAACTCTAGTCATTAGTTCATCGGATGAAAACTTTATTTTTAGAGCAGCATCTAGAAAAAATTTATTTTTAGGTTTCGAACTTTTAACAAAAGAGGATGATGAAGAAGGTGTAGCTGATGATTTTCCTGACAATTTAGAAATTGGAAGCGAAATGAATTTAACAAAAATTTTATTTGAGCAAAAATTTACCGCACCTCCAAGAAGATATTCGGAAGCGTCTTTAATAAAAAAAATGGAGGAGGAAGGAATTGGACGTCCTTCAACTTATGCTTCTATTTTGAAGAACCTCAGAGAAAAGAAATATACATATGGAACAAAAAGCATTACTCCTTCAGATTTAGGAAGAGTATTAAGTTCTTATTTGAAATTTATTTTTAAAGATTTCTTTATTGAGGATAAATTTACAGCAGATATGGAGAAAGATTTAGATAAAATTTCTTCAGGTGAAATATCTTGGAAGGAGGTATTAGATAAGTTTTGGGATTTATTACAAAGTTATTTAAATAAGAAAGTAGATGATATTGAAATTAGTAATAAAGATGACTTTAAGACAAGACAAGTTTTAGATATCCTAAATAAAGAATTATTTAATCAGATATTTCCCGTCAAAGAAGATGGAACTGTTACAAGGGCCTGTCCAAAATGTGGAGAAGAGGTAAGTTTAAAATCAGGTGCCTGGGGATATTTTATAGGTTGTTCTTCATGTAAGTGGACAAAAAAACCCTTCGACACAGCCGTGAAATGGGAAACCTATCAAGAACTTCCGAAAGAAATTGGATTACATCCAGATTATGGAGATATGATTTTTGCTGATATCAGTATAAATGGACCTTGCGTTTGGACTCTCAAAGAAGAGAAAAAAATCTATGGAGCTCCTGATGATGACGAAAAACTCCTTGAAATTGGTTTAAATAGAGCAGTAGAGTTGATTGAAAGAGACTCTGGAGAGCATATTTTATTTACTGAACCAAAAAGTCAATTACCCGTTTTATTAAAAAATGGTAGATTTGGCGAATATACGGAATTTGATGGTTTTAATAAAGCTACAAAATTACCTCCCGAGGACAGACCAAAAAATCCAAAGGTCACCTACTACAATCCCCATGAATTAGATTACGAAAATAAAGACACCCAGCTTTTTGTCCTTAAAAGTTTAAGAATTCTAGGATTCCATCCAGAAACTTCGAGGCCTATTGGAATTAAAATAAAAAAACCAGGTAAGGCTTTCAAATTTGTTAAGTATTTAAAATGCGGAGAAGAAGAAATTGAGTGTCAAAATGATTTTTATAAACTAGAAGATCAAGAGCAAAGCGAGCTGATCAAAAAAACTTTTAATTTAAAAAGCTTTAATTTAATTAATTAACTAATATTTCTTATTAGACCAACGCAAGTTCCTTCGAAGTTCAAACTAACTTTGTTTGGATTGACAATAATGTCATCGTAATTATCGTTTTCTGCTTTAAGAACTACCTTGTTATTAGAAATTTCTTTCAAAGTTTTCACGGTAACATCGTCATCAATTCTTGCAATTACAATTGCATTTTTTTTGACTTTCAAATCCTTATTGACTGCGATGAGGTCATTATCGAAGATCCCTACATCTATCATACTGTCTCCTTTTACTCTTAAGTAATAATCTATTCCGTGAGAAGAAATTGGCAAAGCAGGAATCTTTTTTTCAATATTTTCTTCAGCCAGCATTGGACTTCCTGCGCTTACTAAACCAATCACAGGAATACTATCATCAGAATTACTTAAGGAAATTCCTCTTGAGGTCCCAGAAAGAATATCTATAAATCCTTTCTTTTTTAAAGCTTTAAGATGGTCTTCAGCAGCGTTAGGTGACTTAAAGCCAAAGAAATTAGAAATCTCCATTCTTGTAGGAGGGTAACCTTCGTTTGATATTTTTGACTTGATAAAATCAAATATTTCTTTTTGTCTGCTAGTTAAAGTATTCATACTGTAATTATATACAGTAATTTACTTTTGTCATCTTTATTAAATATTTGATATATCTAAAAACTAGTTTAAAATCATTTCAATATATCATTAGGAAATAAGTATTAATGAAATTTCAACAACTTTTATATGTTAGAGAAGTAGCTAGAAGCAATTTAAATGTTTCTCAAGCTTCAAAAACTTTGTACACATCTCAACCCGGAATAAGCAAACAGATTAAACTGTTGGAAGAAGAGTTGGGTATCGAGTTGTTCGAAAGATCCGGAAAACACTTAGTAAGCATAACTCCTGTGGGACAAAAAATTCTTGAACAAATAGAAGAGATTCTTGCTCTAGTTGACGGAATTAAGCACGCGGCAACTGAATTTTCTGACGAAGACTATGGAACCTTAGCCATTGCAACTACTCACACTCAAGCTAAATTCACATTACCTAACGTAGTTGATAAATTTGTTAAAAAATATCCAAATGTTCACTTTCAGATGCATCAGTGTACTCCTGATGAGTCTGTCGAAATGGCTTCTAAAGGAGAAGTAGATTTAGCTTTATGGACAGAAACTAATGAAAAAGGAGAAAACTTAATTAAACTTCCTTGTTACAAATGGTCCAGAAGTATAATTGTTCCAAAGAAACACCCGTTAACTAAACTACCAAAAATTAAACTTAAAGATTTAGCTCAATACCCCATAGTCACATATGTATTTGGATTTACAGGCAGTAATGACCTCGACAGAGCTTTTTTTGAGAGAGGTTTAAAAGCAAATGTTGTTTTCACTGCAACTGATGCAGATGTCATCAAGACTTATGTGAAGATGGGTACTGGAGTAGGAATTATTGCCAGCATGGCTTTCAACCCAGAAGAAGATACAGAACTTGAGGCAATAAATGCAAACCATTTATTTGATTCAGGAACAACATATATGGGGTTCAGGCGAGGAACTTATTTAAGAAGTCACTTATTCGAGTTCATTAACATGTTTGCTCCTCATTTAACAAAAGACATTGTTGCAAAAGGCTGTGCAACTAAATCAAAAAAAGAGTTAGATAAAATCTTTGAAAATTTTAAGCTTCTAAGAAGATAAATGAAATATTTGTGCTTAGATTTTGAGGGTGTTCTCATACCTGAAATCTGGCAACACGTCGCTGAAGCAACAAGTTCTCAGGATCTAATGCTTACTACCCAGGATCTAAAAGATTACGATGAGCTAATGCAACTTAGAATGAAGGTTGTTAATGAAAAGGGAATTAAATTAAGTGATATACAAGAAATTGTTCGAACAATGAAGCCTTTTGAAGGAGCAGAAGAATTTTTAAGCTGGGCAAGATCTAACTTTCAAGTAACAATAGTCTCTGATACTTTTTATGAATTAGCGTGGCCATTAGTAGAGAAATTGAACTTTCCTAGCATAATCTGCCATCACTTGAATATTGAACAAGATAAAATTAAAGGCTATAGATTAAGACAAAAAAATAATAAACAGAAAGTAATTGAGGCTTTAAAATCCCTAAATTATGAAGTTTTTGCCGCTGGAGACTCTTACAATGACATCAACATGCTGAATGAATCAGATTTAGGAGTTTTTTTTCAGGCTCCGGAGCATATAAAAAAAGAATATCCAAATTTACTAACTGCAGATTCTCACGAAGATTTAAAAAAAATCTTAATAGATAAAATATAATATGGCACAAACTTTCTTCAAATTACTCCAAGAGGACAACCCCCTGAAAATTGTGGGAACAATTAATGCTTATTCTGCATTACTTGCAAAAAAGAGTGGTCATAAAGCAATTTATCTTTCTGGGGCTGGGGTAGCCAATGCAAGTTATGGCTTACCAGATCTCGCTCTGACTTCGAGAGATAACGTCTTAGAGGATCTTAGAAGAATTAAAGGAATTGTAGATCTTCCCATTTTAGTTGACTGTGACACAGGATGGGGAAGTGGTCTAAATATTTCTAAAACTATTAAAGAGATGATTTCTGCTGGAGCAGACGCAGTACATTTGGAAGATCAGGTTTCTGAAAAACGCTGTGGTCACAGACCAGGAAAGGAAATAGTTTCTAAAGAGGAAATGGTAGATAGAATCAAAGCCTCAAAAGATTCAGTAACTAAAAATGACTTCATGTTAATGGCAAGGACGGATGCTTTTTCTAAAGAAGGCATAAATTCCGTAATCGATAGGTCGAATGCTTTTATTGAGGCTGGAGCAGATTCAATTTTTCCAGAAGCTATTACAAGTCTGGAAGATTATCTAGAGATTTCTAAAAATGTTAATGCTCCGATTTTAGCAAACATCACTGAGTTTGGACTTACTCCAATGTTTAAGACTGATGAATTAAAAAATGCGGGTGTAAAAATGATTCTTTACCCTTTGAGTGCTTTTAGAGCGATGTCTAAAGCCGCAGAGGATGTTTATTTAGAGCTAATAGATTCTGACAGTCTTGAAAAAAAAGTAAAAAAAATGCAATCTCGAGATGAATTATATGACGTACTGAACTATCATATGTACGAAAAAAAAATAGACGAACTATTTTCTAAGGAATAATCTCATGTCCGAAAAAAAATTAGAAGGTGCAGGCCTTAGGGGTCAAGTAGCCGGAAAAACATCACTCTCAACTGTCGGAAAGGCAGGAAAAGGTTTAACTTACAGAGGTTATCCCATTGAGGTCCTCTCTGAAAAAGCAAAGTTTGAAGAAGTTGCTTATCTATTAATGTATGGCGCTCTTCCAACTAATGATGAATATAAAGAGTACTCTAATAAATTGATTTCCATGCGATCTCTTCCAGATTCTATTCTAGAAGTCCTAGAAAGAATTCCTGCATCTGCTCATCCCATGGATGTTATGAGAACCGGTTGTTCCATGCTGGGGAATGTTGAACCGGAAGGTGAATTTACTAACCAACAAGAATCTGCTGATCGAATCCTTGCAACTATGGCCTCAATCATTGTCTATTGGTACAAATACTCACATGAAGGTGAAAAAGTAAAAACTTCCTCAGATTATGAAACTATCGGAGGACATTTTTTATCATTATTGCATGGCAAAGAACCCAGCGAGGATCAAATCAGATGTTTAGATACTTCTTTAATTTTATACGCCGAACATGGATTCAATGCCTCAACTTTTACGGCAAGAACATGCGCTTCTACTCTGTCTGATATTCATTCTTGCATCACTGGAGCAATAGGTACTCTCAGAGGACCGCTGCACGGTGGAGCTAATGAAGCAGCTATGGAGTTGATAGAAAAATTTTCAACAATTGAAGAAGCAAAATCTGCAGTTCTTAAAATGTTAGAAAACAAAGAAAAAATTATGGGATTCGGACATGCGGTATACAGCACAGAAGATCCTAGAAACGCCATAATAAAAAAATGGGCTGAAAAACTTAGTAAAACAAACGGAGATGAAACTTTGTATTTAGTTTCCGAGCAAATTGAAAAAACAATGGATGAGGAAAAAAATATGTTTGCTAATACTGACTTTTTCATGGCTTCAGCATATTCTTATCTAGAAATTCCAACAAAACTTTTCACACCTTTATTTGTCATTGGTAGAACTTCTGGCTGGGCAGCAAATATTTTCGAACAAAGAGCAGATAATCGAATTATTAGGCCAAGTGAAGAATACATAGGACCAGATTCATCTGAATGGGTCGATTTAGAAGATAGATAAGAATCTTATGTCCTCAACAGTAGAAACTAATGTTCGTCCTGATCCTGATGAATTAATTCAAAAAATTGCAGACTATGTGCATGATTATAAAATCACTAATGATCAGGCAATAAGCACTGCAAAATATTGCTTAATGGACACAATTGGATGTGGTTTATTAGCTTTAACTTTTCCAGAATGTAAATCTTTACTTGGTCCGCATATAGACGGAACAGAGGTTCCAAACGGCGTTCGAGTTTTGGGAACTAATTTTAAACTCGATCCAATTAAAGCTGCTTGGGATAATGGAGCTATTATTCGATGGCTTGATTTTAATGATACTTGGCTGGCTGCAGAATGGGGCCATCCTTCAGATAATTTAGGTGGAATTTTATCTGCTTGCGATTATATTTCTCAAAATTTTCCCGAAAAGGATATATCAGTAAGAGATATCATTTTTTCTATGATCAAGGCTCATGAAATTCAAGGCGTTTTAGCATTAGAAAATAGCTTTAATAGAGTTGGTCTAGATCATGTATTGCTGGTGAAAATTGCTTCTGTTGGAGTGATTTCAGTCATTTTAGGTCTAACTAAAGATCAAACAATAGATGCTTTGTCTCAAGCATTTGTAGATGGACAGAGTTTAAGAACCTATAGGCATGCTCCAAATGCCGGCCCTCGTAAATCCTGGGCCGCTGGAGATGCTACAAGTAGAGCTATGCAACTTGTTTGGCTAACTAAAAAAGGTCAAATTGGATATCCCAGCGCTATTTCTGCTCCAACGTGGGGTTTTAAAGATGTTTTGTTTAACGGAAAAGACCTTATTCTTAACCAGGAATTCGAATCCTATGTAATGGAAAATGTTCTTTTTAAAATTTCTTTTCCTGCAGAGTTTCATGCTCAAACCGCTGTTGAAGCTGCCGTTACACTTCATAGTGAAGTAAAAAACAAATTTGATGAGATAGATAAAATAAAAATAATTACCCATGAATCAGCAATAAGAATAATAAGCAAGGAAGGAAAATTAAATAATCCTGCCGACAGAGATCATTGTTTACAATACATGACTGCTATTGGTCTTATTAAAGGCGATTTAGTAGCTGAGGATTATGAAGATTCTGTTGCGAATGATCCTTTGGTTGATAATCTAAGAGAAAAAATGGTCATCGAAGAAGATTTAAGTTTTTCAAAAGATTACTTAGACCCTTCAAAAAGATCTATCGCGAATTCATTACAAATATTTTACAAAGATGGCACCAGGTCGGATCTAGAGGAAGTTCATTATCCAATTGGCCATAAGAACAGAAGGGCTGAGGGTATTCCAATATTAGTTAGCAAATTTGAAAAAAATCTAAAAACCCAATTTTCTGATGATCGAGTAAAAGATATTATGTCTCTCTTTGAAGATAACGAAAAGCTCTTCAATCTTCCTGTAAGTAAGTTTGTTGATTTCTTTGTCAAAAACTAAACTAAAACTTTATTTTTAAAATCCTTTCTAAATCTTCCTTGGCTTGAGACTCAGATATCACCTTAATTGTTGTCATGCCCATTGCTTTCGCTGGTTTTAAATTAATACCTAGGTCATCTAAAAAAATTATTTTTTCAGGAGGGATATCTACTTTTTCTAGAACGTAATCGTAAAAAGCCTGATCAGGTTTTCTTAAACCAATTTCTTTAGATTCGAATATGAAATCAAAAAGATTAAAAACCTCAGTTTTTTTATTTAAATCCATCATGTCTGGCTGATTGTCATTATCAGGTATGAAATTATTAGTGAGACAAGCTTGAATAAAATCCATTTTCTTAAGCGTTTTTATAATATCAACCATTCCCAATCTAAGATCGCCTTCCAATAAATCTAAAACTTTTAATCCATTGACACCAAATCCAAGTTCAGAACTTTCTTGAAAAAAAAGATCATTAAACTCTATTTGGTTGATTTTGGATTGTTCTAAAAGAGCCCAAGCATTATTTTGGGGGTTAGTAGAGTTAACTTTTCTAAGAAAATTTTCAGGTAGATCATTCTCTATTTCAAATTTTTTGAATGCTTCAAAAGGGCTAGATGTAATGACACCGCCGAAATCCCAAAAAATCGAACTATATTGGTTTAATTTCATCTACTTAAGTATATTCCTCACAAAAGCGTATAATTTGATTAGTTTATAGAGAAATGTCCGGAAATAGTATTGGAAAAAGTTTTGTAGTTACAACCTTTGGCGAAAGTCATGGCCAGGCCATGGGCTGTGTTATTGACGGGTGTCCACCCGGAATTGAAATTGATGAATCAATAATACAAATAGATCTTGATAGGAGAAAGCCTGGTTCTAATGAATATACAACTAAAAGGAAAGAAGACGATAAGGTAGAAATCTTATCCGGAGTTTTTGAAGGTAAAACCACAGGTACGCCAATTGGTTTGTTAATTAAAAATAAAGACCAAAAAAGTTCTGATTACGATAAATTAAAAGATGTTTATCGTCCTTCCCACGCTGATTATGGGTATATTCAAAAATATGGCATTAGAGACCACCGAGGAGGTGGAAGATCTTCAGCACGAGAAACAGCAATGCGAGTTGCAGCCGGCGCAATTGCAAAGAAATTTCTTAAAGATAAACTAGACGTAAATATTTTTGGTTACATCAATCAAATTGGCGAGCATAAAATCAATAGTTTCAATAAAGAAATTATCAATACAAATCCATTTTTTTGTCCTGATGAATCTTTGATTCCAACTCTTGAAAAATATATAGACCAGTTAAGAGAAGAAGGAGATTCAATTGGTGCTTCAATTACAGTCGAAGCTTCTAACATGCCTTTAGGTTTAGGAGAGCCAGTATTTGATAAATTAGATGCTGATATTGCTCATGCTTTAATGAGTATTAATGCAGTTAAAGCAGTAGAAATAGGTAATGGGACTGAAGTAGTAAGTCTAAAAGGTTCTATTAATAGAGATGAAATATCACCCGACGGTTTTGAATCTAACCATTCTGGAGGAATTTCAGGAGGTATTTCTACAGGTCAGAATTTATTAGCAAAGGTTGCTCTTAAACCAACTTCAAGTATTTTAGTTAAAGGTAAGTCAGTTAATAAAGAAGGAGAGTCAGTCGAGATTGTTTCCAAAGGTAGGCATGATCCTTGCGTAGGAATAAGAGCGGTTCCTATTGTTGAAGCTATGACAGCAATAGTTCTAATTGATCATTTTTTGAGAAACCGAGCACAAAACCAAGATAAACCAGAAGAGTACAACAAGATTCCATCCGAAAAAAATTAAACACCATGTCTCAAAACACTCTTTACGATAAAATTTGGGAAGATCACTTTGTAGTAGACAGAGAAGATGGTAGCACTCTAATGTATATTGATCGACATCTTGTACATGAGGTTACTTCTCCCCAAGCATTTGATGGTCTTCGAGAAAATAATTTAACTCCTCGCCAAATTAATACTATTATTGCAACACCTGATCATAATGTTCCTACAACTGAGCGTTCTAAAGATATAGACGGAATTCAAGATCCTATAAGTAAACTTCAAGTAGTCACTTTGAATGATAACTGTGATGAATTTGGTATAAATCAATTCAAACTAAATGACGAAAGACAAGGAATTGTTCATGTTATTGGACCTGAACAAGGCATCACGCTTCCAGGTATGACAATTGTTTGTGGTGATTCACATACATCTACGCATGGAGCTTTTGGTTCATTAGCTATGGGCATAGGTACTAGTGAGGTTGAACACGTTTTAGCAACCCAATGTTTAGTGTCTCAAAAACAAAAAAATATGTTGATTGAAATCGTCGGAAAACTTCAAAACGGAGTTACCGCTAAAGATATTACTATGTTCATCATAGGAAGAATTGGAACAGCTGGAGGAACAGGACACGTCATTGAATATTCAGGTGAGGCTATAGAAAATTTATCAATGGAAGGAAGAATGACTCTTTGCAATATGGCAATCGAAGCTGGGGCTAGGGCAGGTATGGTTGCTCCCGATGATAAAACTTTTGATTATGTTTCTGATAAACCCTTTGCGCCTAAAGGAAAAGACTTAGAAGAAGCTATAAATTATTGGAAAACTTTAAAATCTGATCCAAACGCAAGCTTTGATAAAATTCATACTTTCGATGCAGAAGACATTTTACCTCAAGTAACGTGGGGAACCTCGCCAGAAATGGTAACTCATATTGATGATTCAATACCTGAAATCAAAGGAAATAATAAAACATTAATATCTGCATTAGATTACATGGGACTAAAACCCGGAACAAAAATTAAAGATATTGAACTTGATCAAATTTTCATAGGTTCTTGCACTAATTCAAGAATTGAAGATTTACGAGCAGCTTCAAAAATTTTAGATGGAAATAAAATTTCAAAAAATATTAAAAGAGCAATTGTGGTGCCTGGTTCAGGACTTGTAAAAAAACAAGCTGAATCCGAGGGTTTAGATGAAATCTTCAAAAGTGCTGGATTTGAATGGAGAGACGCTGGATGCTCTATGTGTCTTGGCATGAATCCAGATCAATTAAAAGAGTTTGAAAGATGCGCTTCAACATCTAATAGAAATTTTGAGGGCAGACAAGGTTTTAAAGGGCGTACTCATTTGGTCAGTCCAATAATGGCTGCTGCTGCATCACTAGAAGGTAAGTTCATGGATGTCAGAGAGCTTTAATGAAAAATTCTAATTTATATTCTGGAGAGTTTGCGTGCCTTGAAAAAGCCAATGTAGATACTGATCAAATTATTCCAAAACAATTCTTAAAATCTATTTCTAAGACAGGTCTTGGACCTTATTTATTTGATGCTTGGAGGTTTATAGACGAAGGTTATCTTGGAAAAAAACTCTCAGATAGAAAGATCAACCCAGACTTTATACTAAATAAACCGCTTTATTCTCAAATTAATGTGCTTATTGCCGACGATAATTTTGGGTGTGGATCCAGTAGAGAACACGCCGTTTGGGCTCTTAAAGATTTTGGGATTAACGTAGTTATTGCATCTTCTTTTGGCGATATTTTTTTCAATAATTGTTTTAAAAATGGAGTTTTAGCGATAAAAATCTCTCAAGAACAAATAAATGAAATCTTTTTCCAACAAAATAATAACTCTCAAAAACAAATTGAGATAGATTTAATCAATCAAAATATTAAGATTCCAAATATTAAATTGATTGATTTTGAGATAGATGATTTTAGAAAAAATTGTTTGCTTGAAGGATTAGACGATATTGGGTTTAGTTTGAAATATGAAACAGAAATATCAAATTATGAAAACAAACTTAAACAGTCAAGACCATGGGTATTAAATGAGTAAATCAAAACAAATCCTTTTTCTTCCTGGAGATGGCATTGGCCCAGAAGTTAGTGATGAAGCTGAAAAAGTTTTACTCTATGTCGCACAAAAATATGACTTTGACATTGAAGTAACTAAACGTCTTATTGGAGGAATTGCGATAGATGAAGAGGGCTCACCAATATCAGACTCTACAATTGAAGTAGCTAAAGAATCAGATGCAGTTTTTTTAGGCGGTGTTGGAGGTCCAAAATGGGATAGTTTAGAACCGGCAAAAAAACCAGAAAAAGGTTTATTAAAAATAAGATCTGAACTTGACCTATTTGCAAATTTAAGACCATCAATGGCTTTTCCTGGCCTTGAAGATGCCTCTTCATTGAAAAGAGATGTTATAGAAGGATTAGACATACTTATTGTAAGGGAATTGACGGGTGGTATTTATTTTGGAACCCCAAGAGAAATAAAAACTGATTCTGCTTTCAATACAATGATTTATTCAACTTCTGAAGTGGAACGAATTGCCGAAGTAGCTTTTAAAAGTGCCATGAAAAGAGATAAAAAATTGTGCTCTGTTGATAAAGCAAATGTCTTAGAAGTTTCAGAATTTTGGAGAAGTGTTGTCAACAAAATTTCTAAAAAATATCCTGAGGTTATTTTGGAACATATGTTGGTAGATAATGCAGCGATGCAGTTAGTTCAAAATCCAAAGCAGTTTGATGTAATTTTATCTTCTAATCTTTTTGGGGACATTCTCTCAGACATTAGTTCAATTTTATCTGGTTCGATAGGTATGCTTCCTTCGGCTTCTCTAGATTTGAATTCTAAGGGATTATTTGAACCGGTTCATGGAACAGCTCCAGATATTGCTGGCAAGTCTATTGCGAACCCTTTGGCTAGTATCCTGTCTATTGCAATGATGTTTAAATATACTTTTGCAAACGAAACAATTTCCTTAGCTATTGCAAAAGCAGTTGAAGGAGTCTTAAAAGAAGGATTTGCTACACGTGATATAGCAAACGAAAAATCAAAATTGGTGTCTACCTCAGAAATGGGAGATTTAGTAATTGAAAAACTTAAATAAAAGAATTGCAGTAGTTGGCGCTACTGGAGCAGTTGGCAGAGTCTTTTTGGAGCTTTTAGAGGAAAATTTTTCGGGAAAAAAAGATTTACACTTACTTGCAAGCAAAAAATCAGAAGGAAAATTAATATCTTGTGGAGATCAACAATTTCAAGTTAAGGATTTATCAACCTTCGATTTTTCTTCTGCAGATATTGCTTTCTTTTCTGCAGGTGCTGATATTTCAGGAGAATTTGCTCCTAAAGCTTTATCGCAAGGTTGTACTGTCATAGACAACTCATCAAAGTTTAGGAGGGAGGAAGATATTCCTTTAATCATTCCTGAGGTAAATGGAGATATTTTAGAAAAAATTAATGATCCAATAATAATTTCAAATCCTAATTGTTCCACTGCTCAACTATTAGTAGCTTTAAAACCTATTCATGATTTATTTGAAATCGCTAGAGTCGATGTGGTGACTTTTCAAGCAGTTAGTGGGTCTGGTCAAAATGCAATCGATGAATTATTAAATCAAACAGAACGATCGCTAAATAACGAAAGCACAACTAAAGAAGTTTACGGCGCACAAATAGCTTTCAATGTAATCCCAGCAGGAAATTTAGAAGAAAACGACTATACCGATGAAGAAATGAAAATTTCCTATGAAACAAAAAAAATTCTTGATGAAAAGATAAACATCTCTGCTACTTCGGTAAGAGTTCCAGTAATCTATGGACATTCTATCGCCGCTCATATCAAGACCAATAAAAAAATTGACTTGCCAAATTTACATAGCGCCTTTGAAGCTCAAACTGGCCTTGATAAATACTCTGAAAAAGACTTTCTTTCTCCAAATCCTTTAGAACATGCAGAAGGAAAAGATCCAGTTTCTGTTGGGAGAATTAGGGCAGATTTGTGGGAGGATGATAGAGTAAATATTTGGATTGTTGCCGATAATTTAAGAAAAGGAGCGGCCTTGAATAGCTTGCAGATTATGGAAAGAATAATGGATAAATAAAATTATGCTCAGACTATTATTTTTATTAATTTTTTTACCCAATCTTTTACTAGCGCAGATAGAGTATTCAACTAACGAGTACAATTCTCTTTGGTCAATAGCTATAGAAGTAAAGAAAGATAATCCAGACTTTTCTCTTTACCAAATCATGATTGCTATACAAGATCTTAATCCTGATTCTTTTAAACAAGGAAATATTAATTTTTTAAAAAAAGACCAGTTGTTAAAAACTCCTGATTTATATTTATTAGATATTTACGACAGTTATCAGTCCATTAGAGATGTTGCAGAACAAAATTCTCTTATAGATAGTAAATTTACTGATTATGTTGTCCTTCAAGACGTTCTAGTATTAACCGAACCAACTTATTCTTTAATTGACCCAATAGAAAGTACAGACTACTTATCAACAGAAAGCGTCTCTTTTCAAAGTTTAGATGAGTCTTTGATAATTGAAGATAACGATTCCCTTGAAAAAGTCATTAATTCAAATGTTACTGAATTATCAGTTAATGAAAATTACGTAAACATAACTTCTAATGAAGCAGAATCTCTTCAAGAAAGTTTGATAGAAATGGATTCAAGCTCTTCAGTTGATTACCAATTAATTTTAATAGTTGCATTAGCTTTCTTTTTAGTAATTCTAGGAATTTTATATATAAGAAGTTCACCAACAAATTTAAGTATCGAAAGAAAAAATGAAGACAATTTAGACGAAGACTATGAAGAGATAGGAGATCCTTTTGAAACAAGATTAAATTTAGCAACCATGTACATAGAAATGAAAAACTTTGATCAAGCTAAAGCGCTAATTCAAGAAATAATTGAAAACGCTGAAGATGATTCAGTTATCACTAAAGCCAAAAGCTTATTAAAAACTTTTAATGAAAATTAACCGCTATGCTGCTGGAGTTGAGTACTTTGGAACAAAATATAGGGGATGGCAGATTCAAAAATCTACAGACGATACAATTCAGTCCAGAATTGATGAAGCTCTTTCTAAAATAGCTGATTCCGAAATAAAATCAACCTGTGCCGGTAGGACAGATTCAGGAGTAAATGCATTATCACAAGTAATTCATTTCGACTCTGATAAAAAAAGGACACTTAAGGCATGGACGGAAGGATGCAACTCAATTTTACCTGACGATATTAAGCTTATATGGGTTAGAAGGGTGTCTGAGGATTTTCATGCTAGATTCTCAGCTATCAAAAGAACTTATAAGTACATTGTTCTCAATAAAAAAAATACTTCCATATTTTATAAAAATAGGACGTTACATATAAAAGACAAAATTAATTTGGAAATTATGAAAGAAGCTTCAAAACATTTAATTGGAGAAAAAGATTTTACAAGTTTCAGAGCTTCAGGTTGTCAATCAAAATCTCCGATGAGAGAAATTTTTGAAATTAAAATTTCTAGAAAAAAAAATTTAATTACTTTTGAAATATCAGCCAATGCCTTTCTATTAAATATGGTGAGAATTATTGTAGGAACGCTTTTAGAGTTTGGCCTAGAAAATAAAAATCCTAATTTAATGAAATCAATAATTGAAAATCGTGATAGAAATCTTTCTGGCAAAACAATTGCATCAGACGGTTTGTATTTTATTGGTCCAGAATACCCTTTAGAATTCAAGATAAAAAAACCTCCACTCAAATATCAAATTCTTCCAAATTAATTTTATGTCATGAGTATTTTTATCAAAATATGTGGAATCACAAACGTTGAAGATGCAAATTTATCTGTTGAGTATGGTGCTGACGCTATAGGGTTAAATCAATATAAACAAAGCCCAAGATATATCAATGAAAAGGCGTTAAGTAAAATAAAAGAAAGCTTAGATAGCAACGTATTAATTGTTCCTGTTTTTGTGAATCCTAATGAAGATGAGGTATTTAAATTTTTAAGTGTTTTTCCGGATTGCTTTTTGCAGTTTCATGGAAATGAATCTCCAGAGTTTTGCAAAAAATTTGAAAGACCATTTATAAAATCTATGACCATAGATAACTCTATAAGTACCTACGATTATCAAAAAGAATACGCTTCTGCAAAATACTTTCTTTTAGATTCAGGAACTGAAGATTTACATGGTGGGACCGGAGAGAAATTTGATTGGAAAAGAATTCCTCAAGACCGAAACAATTTAATCATTGCTGGAGGACTAAATACTAATAATATCTTATCGCTATTAGATTATTTTATTCCTTTCGGAGTTGATGTATGTAGTGGAGTTGAATCGAAAAAAGGTGTAAAAGACCCTGTAAAGTTAAAAAAGTTTATTGATTTAATTAGAAATTATGAAAGATAAGGATAAATACAATTTTCCAGATGCAGATGGTAGATATGGAGATTTTGGAGGCAAGTATGTATCTGAAACCCTTATGTCTGCATTGGAGCAGTTAGAAACTACTTACGAAAGCCTTAAAGATACAGAGCAGTTTAAAAATGAAATTACCGACGACTTAAATAACTTTGTAGGTCGTCCATCCCCCTTATATTTTGCAAAAAGATGGACTGAAAAACTTTCTGGAGCAAAAATTTACTTAAAAAGAGAGGATTTAAACCATACAGGGGCTCATAAAATTAATAATACAGTTGGCCAAGTATTGTTAGCAAAGCATATGGGAAAAAAGAGAATTATTGCAGAAACTGGAGCTGGACAACATGGAGTAGCAACTGCAGCTGTTGCAGCAAGACATGGACTAGAATGTATAATTTTTATGGGAGAAGAAGACATTGAAAGACAGTCTCCAAACGTCTATAGAATGAAGTTACTTGGAGCTGAAGTATGCTCAGTAACTTCAGGCACAAAAACTTTAAAAGATGCTATGAATGAAGCAATGCGTGATTGGGTGAGTAATGTTGATGATACTCATTACATTATTGGAAGTGTAGCTGGGCCTCATCCATATCCAAAAATTGTGAGAGATTTTAATTCAATCGTTGGAATTGAATTGAAAGAACAATCAAGAGAGTTATTCGGAAGATTTCCAGATAAAATTATAGCTTGTGTCGGAGGCGGATCTAATGCGATGGGAATTTTTTATCCTTTTTTAAAAGATAATTCAGTAGATTTAATTGGTGTAGAAGCTGGTGGTTCGGGAATCGATACTGGAAAACATGCTGCTCCTTTAAGTGATGGCAGTATTGGCGTCTTGCATGGTATGAAAACTTATTTGATGCAAGATAATTCTGGTCAAATTTTATCAACTCAGTCTGTTTCAGCTGGTTTGGATTATCCAGGTGTTGGTCCTGAGCATTCCTATTTAAAAGATTCAGGGAGAGTAGAATATGATTCTGCTACCGACGAGGAAGCTTTAGATAGTTTTCATGAGTTAACCAAAACCGAAGGAATTATGCCCGCCTTAGAAACAGCTCACGCCCTCGCACATGCAAAAAAAATTGCACCAAACATGGAAAAGGATGAAATCATTGTGGTCAATTTATCAGGAAGGGGAGATAAAGACATGGCAAATGTTGCTAAAGTCGAAGGTCTTACTTTATGAGCTTAATAAAGTCTACTTTTAAAAATTTGGAAAGCGACAATTCAAAAGCATTAGTCACCTACACCGTAGCCGGAGATCCAAACTTAGATTTCTCTGAACGAATAATAAGCGAAATTATATCTAGTGGCGCCGATATTATAGAAATAGGAGTTCCCTTTTCTGATCCTATGTCGGAGGGCCCTGTAATTCAAATGGCTCATGAGCGCTCTTTAATAAACAAAACATCACTTCCAGATATTTTGTCTTTGAGTAAAAAACTTAAACAAAAATTTAAATCAACTCCGATTGTATTGAT